>Ga0080064_1000098_pt1 | contig 257420 bp, 240 predicted proteins | sample Subgrocontami54m_FD_69260 | JGI IMG/M metagenome (GOLD analysis project Ga0080064, IMG submission 69260) | Subsurface groundwater microbial communities from S. Glens Falls, New York, USA - GMW46 contaminated, 5.4 m (SPADES assembly) (version 2) ...
CTGGGGCTGTAGCCGGTCCCAAGGGTATGGCTGTTCGCCATTTAAAGTGGTACGTGAGCTGGGTTTAAAACGTCGTGAGACAGTTTGGTCCCTATCTGCAGTGGGCGTTGGAAGTTTGAGGGGGGCTGCTCCTAGTACGAGAGGACCGGAGTGGACGAACCTCTGGTGTACCGGTTATGACGCCAGTCGTATCGCCGGGTAGCTATGTTCGGAAGAGATAACCGCTGAAAGCATCTAAGCGGGAAACTTGCCTCAAGATGAGACTTCCCAGGGACTTGATCCCTCTAAAGGTTCGTTGAAGACCACAACGTTGATAGGTCGGGTGTGGAAGCGCAGTAATGCGTTAAGCTAACCGATACTAATTGACCGTGAGGCTTGATCCTATAACCTTAAGCGCAATTACGAGATATATTACTCAAAACTTTACTTCTTCCAGTTTTTAGCCGAAGGGAAAACATCCCCTTCAGCAGCCAGTTATGCTTGGCGGCCATAGCAGTTTGGACCCACCTGATCCCATCCCGAACTCAGAAGTGAAACGAACGTGCGCCGATGATAGTGTGGATTACCCATGTGAAAGTAGGTCACCGCCAGGCTCCTTATTAAACGACCCCCTCAGCGAAAGCTGCAGGGGGTTTCGTTTTTATAGGGCAGCAATAGTTAGTTGTGGTGTGTATTCTTGCTTCAAGCATAACCACCGGTTGGTGTTTCATTCATACTGAATATTTGCTATAATGTGCGAATCGTATATGGGCTGTCAGCCCATTTTTTATTTGTGGCGGAGATATGGATTTATACGGTTTGCTGGAATCCACGGTAACCGGTCTGGGGTATGAGTTCGTAGACCTCGAGGTGTCGCAGCGGGGAAAATCCCTTCGTTTGTTTATCGATAAGTCGACTGGAATCAGCGTCGATGACTGCGCTTTCGTGAGCAATCATTTGTCGCGATTGCTGGCGGTCGAGATGGATTACGATTATGACCGACTGGAGGTGTCTTCTCCTGGGCTGGACAGGGTTCTGAAGAAGGAAGCAGATTTTATTCGTTTTAACGGTGAACGTGCGCAGATCAAATTGCGGGTTGCGCTTGCGGGCAGGAAGAATTATGCAGGCGTTTTGCGTGGTGTTAAGGATGGCATGCTGCAACTGGAAGTGGATGGCTCACTGCTAACACTGAATATTGCCAATATAGACAAAGCACGTTTGATACCGAATATATAGCCGGAGGTAGTATGAGTCGTGAAATTTTGCTGGTCGTGGATGTGATGTCGCGTGAGAAGAACGTCTCTAAGGATGTGATTTTTGCTGCGCTGGAATTGGCATTGGCCTCCGCGACAAAAAAGCGTTTTCATGAGGATGTGGAAGTGCGCGTCGATCTTGATCGCGATACCGGTGAGTATTCATCCGTTCGCCTCTGGCATGTAGTTCCCGATGATGCCGTAGAATTTCCAGAGCGCCAGATTGGCCTCGCTGATGCCAAGGAGCGCAACCCTGAATTGGAACTGGATGACTATATCGAGGAAGCGCTTGAGCCAGTCGAGTTTGGTCGTATCGGTGCGCAGGCCGCCAAGCAGGTGATCCTGCAAAAAATTCGTGAAGCCGAGCGTGAGCAGATACTGAACGACTTCCTGGAGCGCAAGGAATTTCTTGTTACCGGAACCATCAAGCGGATGGAGCGTGGGAACGCCATTATCGAGTCGGGGCGGATCGAGGCTTTACTGCCACGTGACCAGATGATCCCCAAGGAAAATCTTCGGATTGGCGACCGCGTGCGAGCATATCTGTCCCGAGTTGACCGAGCAGGTCGTGGCCCGCAATTGATTTTATCTCGCATAGCACCTGAGTTTCTGGTCAAGTTGTTTGATCTGGAAGTGCCTGAAATTGAAGACGGGTTGCTAGAAATCAAATCGGCTGCGAGAGATCCGGGTGTGCGCGCAAAGATTGCCGTCAAATCAAACGACCAGCGCATCGATCCAATCGGGACTTGCGTTGGCATGCGCGGATCGCGCGTACAGGCTGTGACCTCTGAACTGGCTGGAGAACGGGTGGACATAATATTGTGGTCGCCCGAACCCGCACAGTTCGTTATAAATGCATTGGCGCCAGCAGAAATCAGCAGCATCGTGGTGGATGAGGAAAAGCACAGCATGGACGTAGTGGTAGAGGAGGAACAACTGGCGCAGGCCATTGGTCGCCTCGGGCAGAATGTGCGCCTGGCTAGCGAGCTGACAGGATGGACCTTGAACATCATGACCGAGGAAGAAGCTGATCAGAAGAACCAGGAAGAGAGCTCGGCAATTATTTCTCAATTTATGCAAAAGCTTGACGTTGATGAAGAGGTGGCAGGAATTCTGGTGCAGGAGGGATTCGGCTCACTGGAAGAAGTGGCTTACGTCCCTCTTTCGGAAATGTTGGAAATTGAATCTTTTGATGAGGATACGGTTAATGAGCTGCGCAGCCGTGCGCGCAATGCGTTGCTGACGGAAGCGATTGCCAGCGAAGAAAAAATGGAGGCTCCCTCAGCCGAGTTGCTGGCGATGGAGGGGATGGATGATGAAACAGCGCGTACCCTGGCATCCAAGGGCGTTGTGACAATGGATGATCTGGCTGATTTGGCGGTTGACGATCTGGTTGAAATGACCGGGATGGATAGTGAACGCGCCAAGGAATTGATTATGACGGCACGCGCTCCGTGGTTTGCATGACGATAGCGAGCAGAGTGTACTGGAGACTTAAATGGGACAAATGAACGTAGCTCAATTTGCCGGCGAGCTGGGCTTGCCCGCAACGCTGTTACTGGAACAGTTGCGGGCTGCGGGCGTGAATAAAGCGGCGTCCGAGGATTTGCTGACCGAGCAAGACAAGACTCAGTTGCTTGATTATTTGCGTCGGGCTCATGGTGCAAAAGAACAGAAAAATAAAATCACTCTGACTCGCAAGGAAACGACTGAAATCAAGAAGGCGGACAGTACAGGCAAGGCGCGCACTATCCAGGTAGAGGTGCGCAAGAAGCGGGTATTTGTTAAACGAGATGTGACTGAAACCGCACCAGTCGAAGCGCCCTTGAGCGAAGCAGCTCCGATTGAGGCCGCTCCAGTTGAAGTGTCTGAAGAAGTATCTGCTCCAATTGAAATTACTCCGGCTGAAGCGCAAGTAGTGGCCGCTCCGATCGAAGTGGCTCCGCTTGAGGTGCCAGTCGAGGCCGCTCCGATTGAAGCGCCCGTAGCAACAGCTCCCGTAAAGAAAAGAGCTAAACCACAGTTGCATGACGCCGAGATCGCTAAACGTGAAGAAGAAGCACGCAAGCAATCAGCACTTTTCGCACGTCAAAGCGCGGATATTCGTGAAAAGCAGGAAAAGGGTCTGCGCCGGCAGGCCGAAATAGTGGCGCAAGCTGCGGCTGCAGCTGAATCTGCCGCTGTCACTCAAGCTCCTGCCAAGGCGCCAGAGCCTTCCCTTTCAGAAGGTACGCTGCATAAGCCTGTCGTGAAGCCGGGTGAAAAAGTTGAGAAAAAGCCCGCAAAGAAAAAAGAGACCACTTGGGCCGATACGACCAGCAAGAAGCGCGGCATCAAAGTGCGTGGTGATATGGGTGCCGGTACTGGTTGGCGCAACCGTAAGGACAGAGGCGCTCATCACAAGGCGGAAGATCAGGGGCCGCATGGTTTTGCCATGCCGACGGAACCTATTGTTTACGAAGTATTGATTCCGGAAACCATCACGGTTGGCCAGCTTGCGCAAAAAATGGCAATCAAGGCGGCGGCAGTCATCAAGGTAATGATGAAAATGGGCACCATGGCGACGATCAACCAGATGCTGGATCAGGAAACCGCAATGATTCTGGTCGAGGAAATGGGACATATCGCCAAGCCGGCGGCTCTGGATAGCCCTGAATCTTATCTGTCCGAGGCTGAATCGCACGAAGTGCACCTGGAGCCTCGTGCGCCGGTGGTGACGGTGATGGGTCACGTCGACCATGGCAAAACATCGCTGCTCGACTATATTCGCCGTACTCGCGTGGCTCATGGCGAAGCTGGCGGCATTACCCAGCATATTGGCGCCTATCACGTGGAAACGCCACGCGGCATGGTGACTTTCCTCGATACGCCGGGCCATGAGGCTTTTACCGCGATGCGAGCACGTGGCGCCAAAGCCACTGACGTAGTAATTCTGGTGGTCGCTGCCGATGACGGCGTGATGCCACAGACGATAGAAGCAGTCCACCATGCCAAGGCGGCGGGTGTGCCAGTCGTAGTGGCGATGAACAAGATTGACAAGCCCGAAGCCAATCCTGAACGCATCAAGCAGGAATTGGTGGCTCAAGGTGTTGTACCAGAAGATTGGGGCGGAGATACGATGTTTGTCGGAGTTTCTGCCAAAACCGGGGAGGGCATCGACGAACTGCTGGAAGGCGTGCTGTTGCAGGCTGAAGTGCTGGAACTAAAAGCGCAAAAAGATGTTCCTGCCAAGGGTTTGGTGATCGAGGCACGGCTGGATAAAGGCCGTGGCCCTGTGGCGACGATTCTGGTGCAGTCTGGAACGCTTAAGGCGGGTGACATGCTTCTGGCTGGCAGCGCTTTCGGTCGCGTAAGGGCCATGCTGGATGAAAACGGTGACATGGTGAAAGAAGCCGGGCCGTCCATTCCTGTGGAAATCCAGGGTTTGTCGGAAGTGCCGAGAGCGGGCGAGGATGTGATCGTGCTGAATGACGAGCGCAAGGCGCGTGAGATCGCGCTGTTCCGTCAGGGCAAGTTCCGCGACGTTAAGTTGGCCAAGCAGCAAGCGGCTAAACTTGAGAACATGTTCGAGCAGATGGGAGAGGGCGAAGTCAGAGTTCTGCCGCTGATCATCAAGACCGATGTTCAGGGTTCCTATGAAGCGCTGGCTCATGCATTGCAGAAACTCTCGACCGACGAGGTTAAAGTTAACATCATCCATAGCGGTGTGGGCGCGATTACCGAGTCCGATATCAACCTGGCTCTGGCGTCGAAAGCTGTGGTGATCGGTTTCAACTCGCGCGCAGATGCGACTGCACGCAAGCTGGTCCAATCCTCCGGAGTGGATGTGCGCTACTACACCATCATTTACGATGCGGTGGATGAGGTCAAAGCCGCGCTGTCGGGCATGCTGGCGCCTGAGCGCAAGGAAAGCGTCCTCGGCCTGGTTGAAATCCGCGAAGTGTACAAGATTTCAAAGGTGGGTACGGTTGCAGGTTGTTACGTGCTCGACGGCACCATAAAACGTGGTTCCATGGTGCGTGTGTTGCGTGATAATGTCGTTATCCATACCTGCGAACTGGACTCTCTCAAGCGTTTCAAGGATGACGTAAAAGAAGTGAAAGCCGGCTTTGAATGCGGATTGTCGCTGAAGGGCTTTAACGATCTGAATGTTGGCGATCACCTGGAAGCTTATGAGATGGTTGAAGTTGCGCGTAGCCTTTAACTCCTTATTCATGCGAATAGCCTGGAAGTGCCATCATGGGTAAAGCTTTTCTGCGAACCGGCAGGATTGCCGAGCAAATTCAGCGTGAATTGGCAGATCTGATACAGATGGAAGTAAAGGACCCGCGTGTCGGTCTGGTGACCTTGACGGGCGTTGAGGTAACCCAGGATTATGCTCATGCCAAGGTGTATTTCACCACCATGAAATCGGCTGATCAGGCACCCAAGGCGCAGGCGGGCCTTGAGCATGCCGCCGGCTTTCTGCGTTCACAACTGGCGCACCGCATGAAGCTGCGGATCATGCCACAGCTACATTTCATCTACGATACTTCCGTCGAGAATGGGGTGCGCTTGTCGCAACTGATCGACGAGGCGGTTGCCTCAGATAAAGCGCATCAACGAGAAGATTAACCCATTGCAGTTTAAACGAATCAAGCGTCCCATCACTGGTGTTCTGCTGCTGGATAAGCCTTACGGAATTTCGTCGAATGGCGCTTTGCAGCAGGCCAAGCGCCTGTATCAAGCTGTCAAGGCGGGGCACACCGGCAACCTGGACCCGATTGCAACGGGCTTGTTGCCGATCTGTTTTGGAGAGGCCACCAAATTTTCTCAGTTTCTTCTGGATGCTGGAAAAACTTATCAGGCGGTTTTCAAGCTTGGGAAAACCACCACTACCGGCGACTCCGAAGGGGAGGTGACCAGCAGCAACGTTGTTGATCTCTCGCTTGGTCAGGTGGAACGGGCGCTGCAACAGTTTATTGGCCCCATTCTTCAGGTGCCGCCGATGCATTCGGCCCTCAAATTTCAGGGCAAGGCGCTTTATACTTATGCCCGCGCCGGAGTTGAGATAGAGCGGGCGGCGCGCCCGGTGACGATTTACAGCTTAACTCTGGATAGCTTTGCTGGTGACGAGTTGAGCGTTACGGTGGCGTGCAGCAAGGGTACCTATATTCGGGTGCTGGCGGAAGACCTGGGGCGTGCGCTGGGATGTGGCGCCTTTATGCAGGCCTTGCGGCGTACCCGCATTGGCAGTTTTGATATTGGCCAGGCCGTGACCCTGGATCAACTTGACGGACTGGACATGGAAGCCAGGGACGCACGGCTTTTGCCTCCGGACTGTCTGCTAGGTGGGTTGCCAAAAATAACACTGGATCGGGAAAGCGCCTATTATTTTCGGCAAGGGCAGGCGATCTGGATGCCGAAGCAGGTGCATGATGGAGTAGTGGTTTTGTACGATGAAGGTCAGTGCCTTGTCGGTATTGGCGAGATCGCGGATGACGGCAAGATTGCACCCAAAAGGCTCGTTGTCGAGAGTGCGGTGTAACAGGAATTTTTTCGCGGGTGCCAGTCAGAGAAGGCTGCGAGAATTACTTGAGAATATCTCATAATACAAGGTAAAATAACGCGTTTTATTTCCGGAGAAAATTAATGTCAATGAACAGCGCCCAAAAGGCACAAATTGTGCAGGATTATCAAAAAGCAACGGGCGACACCGGCTCGACCGAAGTTCAGGTTGCTCTTATGACTGCACGCATCAATGATCTTACTGGGCATTTCAAGACCCATGCCAAGGATCACCACTCCCGTCGTGGTTTGCTGAAGCTGGTCAGCAAGCGCCGCAAGCTGCTGGATTACTTGCGCGGCAGCAGTGTGGACCGCTATCGCACCCTGATTGAGCGCCTCGGCTTGCGTAAGTAATTTCTGCCTTCTCGCGGCCACCATCGGTGGGCGAGGATTCCGCAAGGATGGATTCGGCAATGGCCATAGCAGGGATTGTTTAGAAGTCGTGCCGACTCGATAAAGAAGATTACGATTAAGTAGAGGATAACGTTTTGAGCCATATCAAGAAAAGTATTGCGTTCGGGCGTCACACACTGACGCTGGAAACCGGTGAGATCGCCCGTCAGGCTTCTGGCGCCATTATGGTTAGCCTGGATGACACGGTTGTTCTGGTAACAGTGGTTGGTGCCAAAAGCGTCAAGCCCGGCCAGGATTTCTTCCCGCTGACGGTTGATTACCAGGAGCGGACCTACGCTGCTGGCCGGATACCTGGCGGCTTCTTCAAGCGTGAAGGTCGCCCCTCCGAGAAGGAAATCCTGACTTCCCGTTTGATCGATCGCCCGTTGCGCCCGCTTTTCCCTGAGGGTTTCTACAATGACGTGCAAATCGTTGCTACCGTCATGTCCTCCGAGAGCGAAATTGATTCCGATATTCCTGCCTTGATTGGTGCTTCCGCCGCCCTGGCGATTTCCGGCATCCCTTTTAACGGCCCGATCGGTGCTGCGCGTGTTGCTTATATCAATGGCGAATACGTGCTGAACCCGACTTTGACGGAACTGAAAGCCTCCCAGCTGGATCTGGTTGTTGCTGGTACTGAAACGGCTGTTCTGATGGTCGAATCCGAAGCCATGGAGCTGCCTGAAGACGTGATGTTGGGCGCGGTAGTATTTGGCCATGATGAAATGCAGGCGGTGATCAATCTGATCAACGAACTGGCAGACGAAGTGGCAGCTGCGCCATGGGATTGGAAGGCACCAGAGCAGGATCAGGCTCTGATCGAAAAAATTGCTCAATTGGCCCAGGCCGATCTGAACGAAGCTTACAAGGTCCGCCAGAAGCAGGACCGCTACCAGAAAATCGACGCGATCCGCAGTCGCGTACTGGGCGAACTGCTTACCGAAGATATGGATACCGCACGTGTCAACCAGATCAAGGGTATTTTCGAGAACCTGGAAGCCAAAATCGTGCGCAGCCAGATTCTGGAAGGTGAGCCCCGCATTGATGGACGTGATACCCGTACCGTTCGACCGATCACGATTCGTACCGGAGTTCTGCCGCGCGTGCACGGTTCGGTGCTGTTCACCCGTGGTGAAACCCAGGCGCTGGTTGTCGCCACGCTGGGCACCGGTCGTGATGAGCAGACCATCGATGCCTTGCAGGGCGAGTACAAAGATCGCTTCCTGTTACATTACAACTTCCCTCCCTACGCAACGGGTGAGTGCGGTCGTGTAGGCACCCCTAAACGCCGCGAAATCGGTCACGGTCGTCTGGCAAAGCGAGCTTTGGTGGCGGCTTTGCCTAGTGCTGAAGAATTCGGCTACACCATGCGCGTGGTTTCGGAAATTACCGAGTCCAATGGTTCCAGCTCGATGGCTTCAGTCTGCGGCGGTTGCCTTGCGCTGATGGATGCGGGTGCGCCGATGAAAGCACATGTGGCCGGTATAGCCATGGGCCTGATCAAGGATGGTAACCGTTTTGCAGTGCTGACAGACATTCTGGGCGACGAAGATCACCTTGGCGACATGGACTTCAAGGTTGCTGGAACGGATAGAGGTATCACCGCATTGCAAATGGATATCAAGATTCTTGGTATCACCAAGGAAATCATGCAGGTCGCCCTCAGTCAGGCGCGCGAAGGCCGCATGCATATCCTCGGTATCATGCATGAGGCCGTGCCACATGCTCGTCAAGAAATGTCTGCCTATGCACCGCGGATTATCACCATCAAGATCAACCCGGAGAAAATCCGTGACGTGATCGGCAAGGGTGGCGCAGTGATCCGTGCATTGACCGAAGAAACCGGCACCACCATCGACATTACTGAGGACGGTACGGTAAATATCGCCTGCCTGAGCTCTGAAGCCGGCGATCTGGCCAAGAGGCGTATTGAAGAGCTGACCGCCGAGGTTGAGGTTGGTCGGACCTACGAAGGCAAAGTGATCAAAATGCTGGATTTCGGTGCAATTGTCAGCGTGCTACCGGGCAAGGATGGTCTGCTGCATATCTCCCAAATTGCTCACGAGCGCGTGAATGCTGTTTCCGATCATTTAAGCGAAGGCCAAGTTGTCAGGGTCAAGGTGCTGGAGGCTGATGAGAAGGGCCGTCTGCGCCTTTCCATGAAGGCTTTGATAGAAGCGCCTGCAGCGGCGAAGAAGCCAGAAGGTAGCGAAGCCTAAACCCTCCGGGGTTCAGGATAAAAAGCCCCCTTGGCGAAAGCCAAGGGGGCTTTTTTGTTTGCTGAATTAATCCTAAGAAAACAGTCCTTGCCACCAACGCTGGCGGTTGGCAGGAAGAGCATATTTCAAATGCAGTTCGACGGGAGGCACCTGGCTCATTATCCAGCCGGGCAAGGTCACATTCTTGCTGGAGCCGCAGGATGCCCCTAAATGATTGGGGTCATAGATCTTGATGAATGAGGGTTGGTCCAGGTTGTCGGCGTAGACGATGCCGCAGTAGTTCTCGTTGTGGTCGCGCCGAAGCAGTGCATCCACTTCTACAATAAACTTTTCCACCTGTTCTGACGTGGCGGGAGAGGTGGGCACTGCTTCGCCAACGGCGTAAAGGTACCAACCGGCATCCTTGTCCACTTTGGTCCAGAATTCGGCCAGTTGAGGCCATTTAAGCAAGCTGTACAGCAGCCCACTCATTAGGCGTTGAAATTCGTCCTGGACAGGATCAAGATGGACAGCGGAAGTTTGCATAAGGAACGTCAGGCTGTGAATGGTTTATCTGGAAATCTGCTTTTTGTTCCGACATAACCTTGGCCTACGGCACAGATTAGCCTTTACTGAAAGCAAGTCGCTAAATTTCATTTAGCGACTTGCTTTTCTCTTAGTTCGTCGAGAGTCTTGCAGTCGATGCACAGCGTGGCGGTGGGGCGTGCTTCCAGGCGCTTCAGGCCGATTTCTACGCCGCAGCTTTCGCAATACCCGTAATCCTCAGCCTCAATTTTGCCAATGGTTTCGTTGATCTTCTTGATCAACTTGCGTTCGCGGTCGCGGTTCCTGAGTTCCAGCGCCATGTCGGATTCCTGGCTGGCGCGGTCATTGGGGTCGGCGAAAATCGTTGCTTCGTCCTGCATGGTATGCACGGTACGGTCGATATCCTGACTCAGTTCGCCTTTCCAGTCCTCGAGAATTTTGCGAAAATGCGCAAGCTGACGAGCATTCATGTACTCTTCATTCTTTTTTGGAACGTAGGGGGTAAATTGTTTGTGTAATTCTGCTGACATGTAAGCTCTACCGTTTTTAGCGAAACCGCTTTAATAACAGAAATTCTTATTTACCGCAAGTTTGGGCAAGAGGAGCAGGCGTGTTAAAAGCCTTGATATTTGACGTGGACGGCACCCTCGCGGATACCGAGCGCGATGGTCACCGGTTGGCGTTCAATTCCGCTTTTCGGGAGTTTGGCTTGGATTGGGAGTGGGATGTGCCGCTGTACGGTAAATTGCTGGAAGTGACTGGCGGCAAGGAACGTATTCGCTATTATGTTGAGCGATTCCGACCGGATTTCAGCAAGCCTAAGGATTTCGACGATTTGGTGGTGGCCCTGCACAAGGCTAAAACCGGTCATTACGTCGATTTGCTCGGTCGGGGTGGGATACCCCTGCGCAGTGGCGTCAAACGGCTGCTGAGCGAGGCCAGGGACGCCGGCATCAGACTGGCAATTGCAACCACCACTACGCCCGAGAATGTGACTGCTTTGTTGCGTCATTCTCTTGCCGGTGACCCGTCTGAATGGTTTGAGGTGATTGCGGCAGGCGATATCGTTCCGGCGAAGAAACCGGCTCCGGATATCTATTTCTGGGCGCTGGACAAGCTGAAGGTAGACGCTGCCAATTGTCTGGCGCTGGAAGACTCCGAGAATGGCGTAAAGGCAAGTGTGGGAGCGGGTTTGAAAACCGTTGTGACGATTAACGACTACACGCTGGATCACGATTTCACGGGCGTGGTGGCGGTGCTGAGCGATCTGGGTGAGCCGGGTCAGCCATTCCGCGTGATGAGCGGTGAAGCAACTGGCCAGGAGTGTGTTGATCTCGATTTGTTACGGCGCTGGCACGCTGCGGGTTAAGCTCCGGTTACGGTGCGTGTCTTTGCGCAGCCGCTAGTGTGTTTTCCAGCAGGGTTGCGACCGTCATCGGCCCCACTCCGCCGGGTACGGGGGTAATCCAGGCCGCGCGTTGGCGCGCCGCTTCAAATTCGACATCGCCGCAGATGCTGCCGTCCGGCAGGCGGTTGATACCGACATCAATCACCGTCGCTCCTTCGCGTATCCACTCACCCTGAATGAATTTAGGCTTGCCTACCGCTACCACCAGAATTTCCGCCTGACGAACGAAGCTGGGCAGGTCGCGGGTAAAGCGGTGGGTGGTGGTGACGGTGCAGCCGGCGAGCAGGAGTTCCAGGCCCATCGGTCGCCCGACGATGTTGGAGGCGCCGACGATCACGGCATGCTTGCCTTTCAGGTTATCTCCTGTCGTTTTGAGCAGTGTCATCACGCCATGCGGGGTACATGGGCGCAGTACCGGGATGCGTAGCGCCAGCCGACCAATATTGTAGGGGTGGAAACCGTCCACGTCCTTGTCTGGGTGGATGCGTTCTATCACGGTTTCGGAGTCGATGTGCTGCGGCAGCGGCAGCTGAACCAGAATGCCATCGATTCCGGCATCGTCGTTGAGCTGGTCGATCAACGCCAGCAAGGCTTCCTGAGTGGTGGATGCAGGCAGGTCGTGGGAGACTGAACGCACGTTGGCGGTCTCGCAGGAGCGTCGCTTGTTGCGTACGTAAATCGCCGAGGCGGGTTCTGCTCCGACCAGGATTACGGCCAGTGCGGGTGCGCGTTTGCCGGCAGCAACGCGTGCTTCCACGCCTTGCCGGACTTGTTGAAGAATCTGCTCGGAAAGCGTTTTGCCATCCAGATTTCTAGCGGTCATGCTGCCTCACTATCAATTTTCTCAAAAATTTACTTCCACCACGCCATTCTGTTTGGCGATTCCGCTGATAACTTGCCCGGACTGGGTGCGCACCGATACCATTTGACCCAGGGTGGCATTGGCGAGCGCCTTGCCTTCAGACGTGACTTGGAAGCCGTTGCCTTTCGCCATCAGCTTCACCGTTTGTCCTTGCTGGATGACCTGAGGCGCGCGCAACATGTCGTGCCGGAAGGCTTGGCCCGTTGAGGCGCCAATAATGACGGTTTTGCCGATGGCCAATGCGGAATCCGTGATTACGCCTGGCGGCAGCTGTGAAAGATCGTTGTTTTGCATCACCACATCGCCCGGGCCGACGGTCTGCCCCGCGCTCAGAGGTCGGGTGGCAACGGCTGTCTGCGCCATGACCCTGATGCTGACTGGTACATAAATAGTCCACGGAGTGGCGGTTTGGCAGCGAACGCCGACGGTGGAGTTCCCCCACAGCCGGTTGCCGGTTGGAAGAAAAACTTCCGGCGTGTCGCATGAAGGGAGTTGCAGGCGTGGGTCAATTGCACCCACGGTTGATGTTACCTGTCCGGGCAATTCGGCGGTATTCAGTCGTACGAAGTGATCCACCGTCTTGCGAATTACGCCAATATCCTGCATGCCGGCGCTGGAGCTGGTGGGTGCACAGATGGAGAGCAGGCAGCAGAGAGCCGCCACAATGTGTTTGCTGTTGAAAAAAGGCAGAGCCGGGAAGTTGCCCATCGAGATATGTGGAATGGTTGCAGGTTTATAGTAATTGTAACCCGAAAACAAGGTTTCAGTGGAGGCTAACACCGGCCTTATTGGCGTTAAGCGCAGCAGATCATAACAAGCGCCTTTCACCATTGCCTCCTCTCCCGCCTGCGGGAGAGGATTGAGGTGAGGGCATCAACTCTGGGGGAGTTAGGCTACGCTTTCCGACTTATCACACTAAAAAAGGTATGGATTGAAGCGTGATGTGGCGAGTGCTATCATCGTTCGCACAGGTTCCCTTCTGATCTGATCGGAGTCTTACCTTGAACTTAATAACATTTCCCTCATGCCTACATTTACCAATCCTACCGACATCGCACGCGAAACCCTGAAGCTGCTTTCCGTTCGTCGCCTTTTGCCGACGCCGGAGAACTACCAGAAAATTTACGACGAGACATCCGGCAAGCCTGCCGGCGTAGAGGGCGAGAGCACGGACAAAGCATTGCAAAAAATCCTGCAAGGGTTGGCCAAGAAAAACCCCGCTTTGAGCAAGGCAGTTGCGTTGATAGACAAGGCCATTGGGGTGCGTGATTGGAAGGAACTCGAATCCGGGATGGCCGCCCTGGTCGGTCAGGCTGGCGGCGAAGAGGCGTCCTGGGCGAATCTGATCAGGGAGTTGCTGAAGCAATGGGATCTCAAACAAAGCGGGCTTCCCATCGCCAGGAAAAGAGAAGGGGTGGAGCGGGTCTTGATCAATTTCGCCTCGGACTCCAGAAATCTGCACAAAAAGCTGCAAGCCCTGGTTAACGCATGGGCGAAAAACCCCGCAGGTCAGGCCGGGGTGCAGATGGACGAGGGTGCCTCCGATACTGAAGAGGACGTCTCGGTGAGAGGGACGCAAGTTTCCACTCCGGTTGCCGAGGTGAAGGCTTTGGTTGTGAGCGCAGATGCGCTGTCTAAGGATAATTTCAGATTATTACGGGAAATGTTGGCGCAAACTCTGGAAATCGGCATTGTTCCTCATCTGACGAAGTTCCCCGAGTTGGCTGGAGAGGCTAACAAATTAGCGGTTACGGTACGCGAGGCAGAAAGCCCCGATGCGCTGGAAAAACTGGCTAAGTCACTCAAGCAGTTCTGGGTAAAGCTTGAGCTGCGCGGCGAATCCGATGCGGTAATCATGGATGGGCTGTTGAAACTCTTGAAGCTGCTGGTGGACAATATCAGCGAGCTTTCCCTGGATGATCAGTGGCTGCATGGTCAGATTGCCGTGGTGCAGGAGATTATTTCGCAGCCACTGAATCCGCGCGTCATTTTCGATGTCGAGCGTAGCTTCAAGGAATTGATCTACAAGCAGGGCGCGCTTAAGCAGGGTCTGAACGACGCCAAGACGACGCTTAAAAATATGGTCACGTCATTTATTGGCCGGCTGGGCGAGATGTCTTCCAGTACGTCTGAATACCATAAAAAAATCGGAGCTTATTCCGAGCAGATCAGCAAGACTGATGATATCAACCAGCTGAATCGGATCCTTGAGAACCTGATGAGTGATACCAAAGGGATGCAGGTCGATATGCAGCGTTCACGCGACGAGATGGAGGAAACGCGCAGGCAGGTGGAAGCTTCTGAGAACAAGATCAGAGAACTGGAGGCCGAGCTGGATAAAACCACCAGTCTGGTGCATGAGGATTTTCTGACGGGCACGCTCAATCGGCGCGGCATGGAAGATGCCTTTGAACGTGAGTTTGCACGTTCCGAAAGAACCCAGACACCGCTTTGCGTGAGTTTGCTTGATATCGATCATTTCAAGCGTCTCAACGACACCTATGGCCATGATACCGGCGACGATGCGCTGGTTCACCTGGTGCATGTGGTCAAGGAAACCCTGCGGCCGACGGATGTGATTGCGCGTTTCGGCGGTGAGGAGTTCGTTATCATCCTGCCGGAGACTGCCATCGAGGAGGGGATGAAAACCATGATGCGGCTGCAGCGAGAGTTAACCAAGAAATTTTTCCTGCATAAAAGCGAGAAGGTGTTGATCACCTTCAGCGCTGGTATTGCATTGCACCAGCCTGGCGAACCGGTTGACGCCATTATCGCGCGCGCCGACCAGGCTCTTTACAAGGCTAAGTCGGCGGGCCGTAACCGGGTGTTTGCCGCCGAGTAGCTTCTGCTGCCGGACAATCTTGCCGAAGGCGGCAATTCTTGCCGCTTCATTTGGTCCTGAATTGATAAACAGTTCTGAGTGCTGAGTTGAAAGTCTTGAGTGGTCTTGCTCAGCACTCAGCGCGTAGGATGGGTTGAGGCGCTTGCGCCGATACCCATCGTTTTGCGGTAATGATGGGTATCGCTACGCTCCACCCACCCTACACGTACTGCCCTCATCACTATCTTCTCCCATAGGTATGCTTCCCCTCAATCCTCCCCGTCGTAGACCTCTTCTCAACCCTCTCCCGCTTGCGGGAGAGGGGGCTAACGTGAAAGGCGCTTGATTTGCTCTTGTTTTGAATTGGCACGTTTCCTGCTTTTATCCGTTTGAGCAAATTTGATTCGGAGAGCGGCAAGTGATCAACGGCATCGATAAAGAATTCGATTTTTTGCAGAACGCGCTGAATTTGCGCGCCCACCGGCAGCAGGTGCTGGCATCGAACATCGCCAATGCAGATACTCCCAATTACAAGGCGCGGGATATCGACTTTGCCAAGGAATTGCAGCGCGCCCAAGGGGCGCAGGCGGGGAGCCTGAATCTGAACGCGACATCAGCTGGACATATGCAAGCTTCTGGCGGCACTTTGAATGCGCAAGCGCTTTACCGTGTCCCCGTTCAGCCCAGTATCGACGGCAATACCGTAGATATGGATGTGGAGCGGGCGCAGTTTGCCGATAACGCCATTCACTACCAGTTTGTACTGGATAGGATTAGCAGTAAGTTCAAGACCATGCAGTCAGCGATTCGAGGTGAATGATGTCCTTATCTAATGTATTCAATATCGCTGGCTCTGCCATGACGGCGCAATCACAGCGCCTCAATGCGGTGGCGAGCAATCTCGCCAATGCGGACAGTGCAACCAGTTCGACCGGCCAACCTTATCGGGCGAAGCAGATCGTGTTCAGCGCGGCGCCTCTAGGCGGAAGTGGCTCCGGAAGCGCCGGCGTGAAAGTGGCGGGAGTGATCGAGGATCCATCGCCGATGAAGCGCATGTATGACCCGAAACATCCGCTGGCGGACGCCCAGGGCTTTGTCACCATGCCCAATGTCAATGTGGTGGAGGAAATGGTCAACATGATTTCGGCATCACGTTCGTACCAGAATAATGCGGACATGATGAATACAGCGAAGACGCTGCTGATGAAAACCCTGACCTTGGGTCAATAAGGAGTAAAAACCATGAGTACAGTTGATGCAGTCACGAGTGGAACCAGTACGGCAGCCACGACAACCAAAAGCGCTGTTCAGGAATCGGAGGATCGTTTCCTGAAGCTGCTGGTTACACAGATGAGAAACCAGGACCCCCTTAATCCTTTGGATAATGCTGAAGTGACTTCGCAGATGGCGCAACTGAGCACGGTCAGCGGGATCGAGAAGCTGAATACGACGTTGCAGGCAATGTCGAATTCCTTCGCCTCGAGCCAGTCGCTGCAGGCTGCCGCCATGATCGGTCGTACTGTTCTGGCGCCAGGTTCCAGCTTGCTGTTGCAGGACGGCTCTGCATCTGGTGGTTTCGAGCTGGCGCAGCCGGTTGATCATGCTGTGGTCACGATCAAGGGTGCGGCAGGCAATACGTTGCACAGTGTGGATTTGGGTGCGCAGAAAGCCGGGAATGTGATGTTCCAGTGGGACGGAATGACCGATAGCGGCGCCAATGCGGCCAATGGCACTTATACCTTTGAAGTGAGTGCGACTCAGGGTGGCCAGAAGGTGGAGGCGGTGAATCTTGCCTTCGGTCAGGTGGGTAGCGTTTCCCTGAGTGCTTCAGGAGTGACGCTTAACACAGACGTGCTGGGCAGTCTGGATGTTGCCACGGTTAAGCAGATTTTTTAAGCGGGAGTAAATCATGAGCTTTCAACAGGGATTAAGTGGACTGAACGCGGCTTCCAAGAGTCTGGACGTCATCGGCAATAACGTGGCAAATACTACCACCGTGGGCTACAAGCAGTCGCGCGCCGAATTCTCGGATGTCTATGCGGCATCCTTGTCGGGTGCGGGCGCCTCGAATATCGGTCTGGGCACCCAGGTAGCAGCGGTGACGCAGCAATTTACCCAGGGAAACATCACCGCCAGCAACAATCCCATGGACGTGGCAATTAATGGCCGGGGATTTTTCCGTATGAGCCAGAACGGGTCGATCAGTTATACCCGCAACGGCCAGTTCCAGATGGACAAGAACAATTACATTGTTGATGCTCGCGGACTCCAACTCACGGGCTTCGCGTTGAATGCCACTACGGGTGTGCTCGATACCAGCACCCCGGTGGCTTTGCAGCTTAATACCGGTGATCAGACTCCCCTTCGCACCGGAGGCGCTACCACTAATCCCGGGGTGAGCGCTCAATTGAACCTGGATTCGCGAAATGCCATTATTCCAGCTGCAACCGCTTTCAACTATCAGGATCCCACCACTTTCAATCAGTCAACGTCGCTGGCGGTTTATGATCAGCAAGGCAACCCATACAGCCAGACTCTGTTTTTCAAGAAGACGGCCATTAATACCTGGGAGGTATACAGCACGTTGACCAATCCGGCTGGGGTGACTACCCCCCTCCCTCCCCCGGTGGCGCAGACGCTTGCTGCAACCCTCACATTCAACGCCAATGGGACGCTTGCCTCAACCGCCCCTGCGGCGCCCACTATTACTGTTCCAGCCGGTGGGTTCGTTCTGACCGGAACTGCATTCAGTTATCCTATTAGTTTTACCGGTACGAGCCAGTACGGTGCGACTTTCGGGGTGAATGCACTCAGTCAGGACGGCTATTCTTCGGGTAAATTGACCGGCACCTCGATTAGTCCGGATGGATTTATCAAAGGTCGATATACCAATGGGCAGACGAAGACTCTGGGACAGGTCACTCTGACGAGTTTCCAGAATCCCCAGGGTCTGCAACCCCAAGGAAACAACCAGTGGGGAGAGACCGCTTCGTCGGGTAATGCGGTTCCCGTAGCCGGGGTGCCCGGGACGGGAAGTCTGGGGGTTTTGCAGGCATCTGCGGTGGAAGACTCCAACGTCGACTTGACGGCGGAACTGGTGAACATGATTACCGCTCAGCGGGTTTACCAGGCCAACGCCCAGACGATTAAAACCCAGGATTCCGTGATGCAGACTCTGGTCAACCTCAGATAATAAGGGCAGTCCTGAGTGCTGAGTGGAAAGTCCTGAGTGAAGCTTCAGGGCGTGACACTCAGGACTCAGTACTCGTAATTCAGGACTAAGAACATGGATCGTCTGATCTACATCGCGATGAATGGGGCCAAGCACACCATGCTGCAGCAGGCGCAGGTGGCGCACAATCTGTCCAATGCCTCCACGACCGGCTACAAGGCGGAGGCCAACTCATTCCGCGCCTTGGCGGTGATGGGCGAAGGTGCGCAGACGCGAACCTTCGTTGTGGATTCGACCACTGGGGCGGACCTTTCAACGGGTACGATTCAGAATACCGATCGCGATCTGGATGTGGCAGTGCAGGGCAAGGGCTGGATTGCAGTGCAGGCAGCGGATGGTAGCGAAGCATATACCCGCAACGGCAGTCTGCTGGTGGGCGCCAATGGCTTGCTGCAAACGCGCAACGGCCTGATGGTGATGGGCGACGGTGGCCCGCTGGCTGTGCCGCCAGATGCGGAAGTGACGATTGCCAAGGATGGCACGGTTTCGATCATTCCGATGGGGCAGGCTCCCAATACGGTTGCGACGGTCGGCAGGGTCAAGCTGGTCAACCCGCCGGAAGCGGATCTGGTCAAAAGTAGCGATGGTTTGTTTCGCCTGAATAGCGGCATGCCCGCGCCGGCGGATGCTAACGTGGTGCTGGCCCAAAAGTCGCTTGAAACCAGCAACGTCAATGCGGTCGATTCCCTGGTCAGCATGATCAGCCTGGCACGGCAGTACGACATGCAGATCAAGCTGCTGCAAAACGCAGAGACCAACGCGCAAAAAGCCAACCAAATTATGAACCTGAACGCATAAGGACAAATAGCTATGATTCGCTCCCTGTGGATTGCCAAAACCGGCCTGGATGCGCAGCAGACCAATATCGACGTGATCTCCAACAACCTGGCGAACGTCAGCACCAATGGCTTCAAACGGGCGAGACCGGTATTCGAGGATCTGCTCTACCAGACGCTGCGTCAGCCCGGAGCTCAGTCTTCGCAGCAGACTCAGCTTCCTACCGGTTTGCAGCTGGGTACCGGTGTGCGCCCGGTGGCAGTGGAGAAGATCCATGTCCAGGGTAATCTCCAGCAGACTGGCAACAACCTGGATGTGGCCATCAGCGGCAAGGGATTTCTCCAGATACTGATGCCGGATGGAACTACCGCCTATACCCGTGATGGCTCGTTTCAGGTCGATAGCCAGGGGCAGATGGTGACCGCCAGCGGGTATTCGCTGCAACCCGCGATCACCATTCCAGCGAATGCAACCAGTGTGACCATAGGCAAGGACGGCACCGTGTCCGTGGTGCAGGCGGGCTCTACTGCGGCGACGCAGGTTGGTACCCTGCAATTGGCGGGCTTCATCAATCCAGCCGGCTTGCAGAGTCTCGGCGAAAATCTGTTCCAGGAAACGGCTGCTTCAGGCGCGCCATCGGCCAATACGCCGGGCACCAATGGCTTGGGTTTCCTCAACCAGAATTACCTCGAAACTTCCAACGTTAATGTGGTGGAGGAGATGGTCAACATGATTCAGGCGCAGCGCGCTTACGAAATCAATTCCAAGGCGGTTACGGTATCCGATCAGATGCTGCAGAAGCTGGCGCAGCTGTAATGAGGGGCGGGAGGTGAGGTCATGAAAGCGTTAAAAATTCAATTTGGCATGATGCTGATTTTGAGTCTGGTGGCCTTGGCGGGATGTTCCACCGTGCCATCCACCAACGTGCACCAGCCGATGAGCGTCAGACCAGCGCCTGCGCCGGAGCGTGCAGCAACGGGCGGGGCGATTTATCAGGCCAGTTATTCAAGGCCGCTATTCGAAGATCGGCGCGCTCGCAACGTTGGGGATGTGCTCACCATCAATATCGTCGAATCAACCAGCGCCAGCAAGAATGTCAGTTCTACCGCAGGGAAAACCAGTAGTGTCGCTGAAACGGCGGCTACCCCCACGATTTTTGGCTATACGCCATCACCATCGAAACTCGGGGTTGCGGGATTGCTGGGTGGCGCCACTAATTTTGATACTAGTGTCACCGCGTCCGGCGTCCAGAAATTCGAGGGTAAGGGAGATTCATCCCAGAAGAATGCGCTGCTTGGGATGCTTACCGTGACCGTTATTGACGTGCTGCCAAATGGGAATTTGCTGGTAAGTGGCGAGAAGCAGATGGGGATCAATGAGGGAACCGAATATGTCCGGTTTTCAGGCGTGGTGAATCCGAGCACGATTTCATCGGCGAATGTGGTGACTTCGACTCAGGTGGCGGATGCGCGCATCGAGTTCAAGGGTCGGGGCGAGATGGATTCCGCTCAAGCCATGGGTTGGCTGGCCAAGTTCTTCCTGTCGGTGCTGCCATTTTAAATGGGTAATGGGATTTCTCACCACCCAAGACAATCTTGCCGCAAGCGGCAATTCTTGCCGCCGCCACTTCTACTCCTTCGCCGTTATTTGATGGGTATCGCTACGCTCCACCCATCCTACGCGCTGAGCAAACGTAGGATGGGTGGAGCGTAGCGATACCCATCATTCAGGCCAATTGCTGCCCATTTCATCACCCCGGTAGGGTGGGCACGTTTCATGCTTATTAACGCTTAGGTTAAATTGCATTAGCGAACAGCAAGTGGTTGTGCTGTCGGTCGGGGGCTGAAATGAAACTATCATCAAAAATTATCGTGCTTGTGGCTATAGCGCTCACTGCGCTTCCTGCCCAGGCGGAGCGCATCAAGGATCTGGCAACAATCCAGGGCGTGCGTAATAACCAGCTGATCGGATACGGCCTGGTGGTGGGGCTGGACGGTAGCGGCGACCAAACGACTCAGACGCCATTCACGGTACAGAGCGTCGTCAGCATGCTGGGCCAGCTCGGTGTGAATTTGCCTCCGGGGACCAGCTTGCAATTGAAAAATGTGGCGGCGGTAACGGTAACTTCTACCCTTCCCCCTTTCGCCAAGCCAGGCCAGACCCTCGACATTACCGTTTCTTCCATCGGCAATGCCAAGAGTCTGCGCGGTGGTACTTTGTTGATGACCCCGTTGAAGGGTGCGGACAGCCAGGTTTATGCCATGGCACAAGGAAATTTACTGGTCGGCGGCGTGGGCGCCTCGGCGGGCGGGAGTAGTGCTCAGGTAAACCAGCTGAGCGTCGGTCGCATCACCGATGGCGCTACGGTGGAGCGGGCCGTGGATATGCCTCTGGGTCAGGGCGACTTCATTACGCTGGAGTTGAAGGATTCTGACTATACCACCGCCAGTCGTGTGGTCACGTCGATCAACCGTTCCTTCGGGGAAGGCGCCGCCAATGCCGAGAACGGTCGCGTGATCAGAGTGGTGGCGCCGCGCGACATCAATCAGCGGGTATCTTTTCTGGCGCGCATGGAAAATCTGACCGTGACTCCGGGCGAATCGCTGGCCAAGGTCATCATGAATGCCCGTACCGGTTCGGTGGTGATGAACAAATCGGTCATGGTGGAGGCTTGCGCTGTTGCGCACGGCAGCCTGACCGTGTCCATCTCCAGCGAACCCCAGGTGAGCCAGCCGGCGCCTTTGTCCAAAGGAGAAACGGTCGTTACCCAGCAGGCGCAGATCGAAATCAAGGCGGAAAAGGGTGGGCTGGTGATGTTGCCGCGCAGCACTTCTTTGAATGATGTCGTGAAGGCATTGAACGCCGTAGGCGCGACGCCGCAGGACTTGCTCGCGATTCTTCAGGCGATGAAGGCTGCGGGTGCGCTGCGCGCCGAGCTGGAAATCATTTAGGAAAAATCATGATAGGAACGCAGGATATTTCCTCCCGGTTTGCGCTCGATGTCCAGAGCGTGGGCAAGCTTCGGATGCAGGCGAAGCAGGATCCGGATGCCGCGCTTAAGGCCGTTGCCCAGCAGTTCGAAGGCATTTTCATCAACATGATGTTGAAGAGCATGCGTGAAGCGACCCTGAAGGATGGGATGTTCGATAGCGAGCAAGGGAATCTTTATACCCAGCTGTTCGACCAGCAACTGGCGCAGAAGCTTTCCACAGGCAATGGACTCGGCGTGGCCGACATGCTGGTAAAGCAACTGACTCGTTCCGGACTGGTTGCCTCCGGCCTTGACCAGGAAAAAACAACGTCATCCCCGGTTGCTCCGGAACAATTCAAGAATAAAATACTCGAACAGTCCGATTCACCAGAACCATTGCGGCAGTGGACTGAGCGTGTGGAAAGCACCGCTCCCGCCTTCAAGAACCCCAAGGATTTTGTCGACAAATTGTGGCCGCATGCCGTGGAAGCGAGCAAGGAACTGGGCATCCCTCCGCATTTTCTGCTCGGTCAGGCGGCACTGGAGAGCGGTTGGGGCAAGCGTACTATCCGAGGTCAAGACGGACAGGACAGCCTCAATCTGTTTGGCATCAAGGCTGGTCCGAAATGGGGCGGGGATGTGACGGCAGCAGCTACGACCGAATACGTTAACGGTGTGCCGCAGGCCAGACGTGAAGGGTTTCGTGCCTACGGCTCCTATGCGGAAAGCTTTCGTGACTACGCTGCGCTCTTGAGAAACAATCCGCGTTACCAGGGCGTGCTTGGGCAGGATATGGATGCGGCTGGTTTTGCGCGTGTGATGCAGCAGGCGGGTTATGCGACTGATCCGATGTACGCCAGCAAACTTGCGCGCGTAGTTAACAGCGAAACCATGCGGCAGGCATTGGCTGGATAGCCTCAAGTTTGGCTGTTTTTTGCCGATAATTAGACAATTGGTTCCACCGGAAAAGTCACTTTCGAGGCGACCGGGCTGGAAGGAGAAGGTAGATGAGTAGCTACTCAATCGGTGTTAGCGCATTGGCAACGGCCCAGGCAGGGTTGTTGGTGACTGAACACAACATCAGCAACGTAAACACCCCGGGATTTCATCGCCAGCAGACAGTCCAGAGCACCAATATCCCGCAATATTCCGGCATCGGGTTTCTCGGCCAGGGTGTTCAGGTGGTTACGGTAAAACGCATTTACAGCCAAATGCTGGACGGCCAGTTGATGCAGGCGCAAACCCAGTCCAGCCAGCTGGAAACCTATTACGCTCAGATCAAGCAGCTGGATAATTTGCTTGCCGATCCCAGTGCCGGAGTGTCTCCTGCATTGCAGGAGTTCTTTAATGGCGTACATGATGTTGCGACCAGTCCGGCCTCTATCCCGTCACGCCAGGCGATGCTGAGTTCCGCTCAGACGATGGTTTCCCGTTTCCAGTCGATTAACCAGCGTTTCACGGAGATCCGTGACGGCGTGAATAGCGAGATCAGGAGCAGCGTAGGTGTCGTTAATTCCTATGCTCAGCAAATTGCCAATCTCAACCAGCAAATCGGGATTGCTCAGGGCGCAGCGGGTGACCAGCAACCGGCGAATGATTTGCAGGACCAGCGTGACCAACTGATCGCTGATCTTAATCAGATCATCAAAGTATCGACGGTCAAGCAGGACGACGGCAGTTTGAATGTCTTCATCGGAAATGGGCAGACTCTGGTCCTCGGCGCGCAGTCTTTTACCTTGGGGGCTGCGCCCTCCATGGAAGACCCGGAGAGGATAGATATAGGGGTGAGTTACGGCGGAAGCACTATCCTGCTCCCCAAGGGAAGCCTGACGGGCGGCTCTTTAGGAGGATTGCTGGCTTTTCGTGACGAGACGCTGGACCCTGCACAGAATTCTTTGGGGCGAAGTGCAATCGGGCTTGCACAGACATTCAATGACCAGCACCGGCTTGGTATGGACCTGCAAGGTCAAATGGGTGGGTATTTTTTTAATGTGGCTGGCGCAACTGGGGTGCCTGGGCAGAATGCTCTTCCCTATGCCAAGGTGGTTGCTAATGTCCAGAATAACGTGGCTTCCGGCGATCCGACTGTTACGCTGAGCAATATTGCTAACGTGACGACAAGTGACTACCGCCTCAGCTACAGTGGTGGCGCGACAGGATATTCATTAACCAGGCTTTCTGACAATGCCTCGATATTTTCTGGTGTTGCTCTGCCGCAGACGGCAGATGGCCTGACCATCGTCGCGCCAGGCACCGTGACGGCGGGAGATAGCTGGCTGTTGCAGCCTACCCGTAACGGAGCAAGGGATATTGGCGTAGCGATTAGTGATACGGCAAAAATAGCCGCTGCTGCTCCAATCTTGACAAATGCAACGTTCGCCAATATCGGATCGGGAACGATTAGTGCCGGTAGCGTGAATACTCCGCCTCCGCCGAATGCTAATTTGCAAAATAACGTGACGATTGCTTTTATCGACGCGACCCACTTCAGCGTGACCGACACCACGACCTCTACCGTGCTTGCGGCTAGCGTCGTGTATAACCCCGCTTCGGGCGGTACGCTGACCTATAATGGCTGGACGGCGCAGTTGACTGGAGCCCCGGTAACAGGCGATACGTTCACCGTCAGTTCCAATGCCAACGGTGTGGCCGATAACCGCAATGCGCTTCTGTTGGCAGGCTTGCAAACGCAAAACACCCTTGCCGGTGGGACAACAACTTACCAGGGGGCTTACAGCCAACTGGTCAGCTTCGTGGGCAACAAGACTCGCGAGGTCGAAGTGACGGCCAAGGCACAGGCAAACCTGGTATTGCATACCCAGCAAGCGCAGCAGGCCATGTCTGGGGTCAATTTGGATGAGGAAGCAGCAAATCTGATGCGTTACCAGCAGGCTTATCAGGCAGCAGGAAAAATGTTGCAGATTTCCACCAGTTTGTTCGATGTTCTGCTTGGCCTGGGGAATAGTTAAGGAGAGATCATGCGCATCAGCACTAATACGATATACGACATGGGTGTCGCTGGCATGCAGCAGCAGACTTCCGATCTGATCAGGACGCAGCAACAAGTTTCTTCCGGTCGTCGGATTTTGTCGCCTTCAGACGATCCGGTGGCATCGGCCAGGGTGCTGGAAGTTACGCAATCGCAATCTCTTAACGTGCAGTACGATACCAATATGGGATCGGCAACCAGCGGCCTGGGTCTGGAAGAAAGCATCCTGGGCAGTGTGGGCGACTTGATCCAGGATGTGCGGACTTCCACAATCCAGGCGGCCAACGCAACCTTGTCTGACCGGGACCGTGCCAGTATCGCGATGGACCTGCGTGGCCGCTACCAGGAGTTGCTAGGGTTGGCGAACAGCACCGATGGCAATGGCCAGTATATGTTCTCGGGCTATCAAGGGGTAACCAAGCCTTTTGTTGAAACCTCGTTGGGCAATGTGACCTATCAGGGTGATCAAGGGCAGCGTCTGATTCAGATCAGCCCGTCACGGCAGATAGCGGTGAGCGATTCAGGCACGAGCGTTTTTCAGCAGATCAAGAACGGGAATGGTACGATCGTTAGCGCGGCTGCGGCTGCGAATACAGGCTCTGGAGTCATTGATCCTGCGACGGTGACCAACCTGGCAGATGCCAATTTGCGCCAGACGGTAACTGTCACGTTTAATAATCCTCCGACGACTTTCAATGTCACTGGCACCGGCACCGGCAATCCGGTCAACGTGCCCTATACATCGGGCTCTGCGATCAGCTACAACGGCTGGACTATGAGCGTCACGGGGACGCCAGCCGCCGGTGACACCTTCACGGTCAAGCCCAGCAGCAATGTGGATATGTTCAAGACCCTGGGCGATTTGATTACCCAACTAGAAACACCGACTCAAGGCGGCGGTACAGGTGCAAACGCCAAGCTTACGAATAACATCAACACGGCCATACAGAATTTTGACCAGTCACTGCAAAATGTTCTGACCGTGCGAGCCTCGGTTGGTTCGAGGATGCGGGAAGTAGATTCGGTTAAAAGCACCGGCGAGGATCTGCAACTGCAATATCAGCAAACCATTTCAAGCTTGCAGGATCTGGATTACGCCAAGGCGATTACTGATTTGACTCGTCAGCAGAGCGCTCTGGAAGCGGCGCAGATGTCATTCACGAGAGTTCAAGGCCTCTCCCTGTTCAATTATATGTAGGCTCCAATCGAAACAAGCGCCTTTCACATTTGCCCCCTCTCCCCTTGTGGGGGAGGGGTAGTAATGTAGGATCTATCAATCCAGCACGTGCGACACCAGACCGTCAGCCAGCTTGGGTTCAAACCAGGTTGACTTGGGCGGCATCACCTCGCCCGCATCGGCGACGGCCATCAGGTCTTCCATGCGGGTCGCAAACAGGGCGAAAGCCGCGGCCATTTCTCCGCTGTCGACGCGTTTCTCCAGCTCCGCCAATCCACGTATGCCGCCGACGAAGTCGATGCGTTTATCGCGGCGCGGGTCGCTGATGCCGAGCACCGGCGCGATGAGGTGGTTCTGCAGCAGGCTAACATCGAGGCGCGCAACGGGATCGCTTCGCGGAATCAGGTCGGCGCGAATTTCCAGGCGGTACCACTGGCCGGGCAGATAGAGGCCGAACTCATTGGGTTTGGCCGGCTTGACCGGTGCGGCGCTCGTCTGTACCGAAAACTGCTCGGCGATGCGCTTGAGGAATGCGGCTGAGTCCAGGCCATTCAGATCGATGACCACGCGGTTGTAGTCCATGATCTTCATCTGATGATGGGGGAAAATCACGGACAGAAAATAATTGTAACTTTCCTCGCCGCTGTGCTGTGGATTGGCCGATTTGCGGGTGGCGCAGATGCGCGATGCAGCAGCAGAGCGGTGGTGGCCGTCGGCGATGTAAATGGCAGGCATGGCGTCGAAGGCCGCCGTCAGTCTGGCCAGTGTTGCGCTGTCGCGTATCACCCAGATCGTATGGCGAATCCCATCTTCAGCGGTCACGTCGGCATCCGGAGCAGTCGATGCGGCGGATGCCAGTATTTCGTCCACTTCCGGCGCACTGGGGTAGGCCAGCAGCACCGGGCCGGTCTGGGCGTTGAGCGCATCGATCTGGCGCACCCGGTCGTCTTCCTTGTCGGGCCGGGTGAACTCGTGCTTGCGGATGCGGTTGGTGTCGTAATCCGCCACCGAAGCCGCCGCCACCAGGCCGGTCTGGCTGTGCCCGCCCATGATGATGCGGTAGGCGTAATAGCAGGGTGCAGCGTCGCGCGCCAGTATGTCTTCGGCCAGCATCTTTTTCAGGTTCTCGGCGCCCTTGGCGTAGACCTCGGCTGCATAAGGATTGGTGCCAGCCGGCAGATCGATTTCCGGCTTGGAAATATGCAGGAAGCTCCATGGCTTGCCTTCAGCACGCACGCGCGCCTCGTCGGTGGAAAGTACATCATAGGGCGGCGCGGCGACGTCGGAAGCGCGGTTTGCGGCAGGTCTGAGGCCGGTAAAGGGGCGAATCAGGTGCATGAAGAGTTCCTTGGTTGTTCAACTTATGCGTATTTTAACCCATAAAATCGCTTAACCACGGCGCTCACGGAGAGCACGGCGTAAAATCATGGGTAACAAGGATGTCAGGTATTCGTTGGGCGAAGGAGTCGCTGAATTTATCCTGGAAAAGCAGCTTAGCCACAGAGAACACAGAGCGCACAGAGAAAAGCTGGTGTTTGCTGACTGTTATCCAATTACTTATCGGGGGGAGGGCAACAGTTTGTAGTGCCTTGAGCTCTCTGTGTTCTCTGTGAACTCTGTGGCTTGAACTGCGGTTATTTAGATTCAATATTCTCGTTCCTGTTCAAATCACCAAATTGTTTTAACATGTTGATAAGCGCGGATTTTCTCGTCCTTGGTAATCAGAGGCGCTGCAAGTTTTCTCGCCGTCGCGACAATGATTCTATCGGCAGGATCTTTGTGGAATTCCCCCGGTAGCTCGACGGACTTTGTGGCAATTTCGACATCTACAGGAAGAAATCGAACGGCCTCAATTTCAGCAACCGTAGACAGCCAGGCGCTGACTTCCATCGACAACACCAATCGCTGGTTCGCAACCAGCATGGAGATTTCCCATGCCGAGATCGCTGAAACAATGATTTCTCCACCATCGAGTTCCCGATTGATCTCGATTCTGGCCTTTTTGCTGAGCGCAGCATCGCTGGTCGCCCACCATATCAGCGTGTGCGTATCCAGGACGATCACTGCGCGGCCTCCCAGTCGTTCTCGCCAACAGGGTCAGTCGGGTTGTCATAGCGGACGACCGATCCGCGCAGGATATCCAGTGGAGATCGCTCCTTTCCACGATAGGGTCGCACTTCCAGTGCGGGTTTGCCATGATCGGTGACGATCACGGTTTCGCCTGACGCTTCAATCTGGCGAAAATACTCAAGGGCCTTGGATTTGAACTCGGACTTCGAGATCAGGTGATTGTTCATGGCGGTACTCCTGTAGTCATATGGCTATAGTCACATAATAGCTATGTGTGACTATAATGAACAAGTCATTTTTACCGTCTGGGCGATTCATAGGGAAAATTTTCAGTTGGCAGTCGTGGGTTTCCGTTGTGCCAGTTTGAGACCGTAATTTCCTTGTTGTTCACGGGCCGTTCGCAGTAGTAAGCAGTCATGTGTAGCTAATTACCTGCATATGATTTGGCCCTAAGAGTTCTTTTCCGCATGTTGCTGCCGGTGTCATTCCCTGACATACTTTGGCCCATCTTAATCCAAATGAATCTCGGCGCTAAAATGGGATCTGCTCGAAGTTATTTCTTTCATATCCTCCATAGGCCGGCTCCAACCCACCTTGTCGGTCGGTTCATCAATTATTTTCTGACCTTTGTTATTTTGGTCAATTGTGCAGCTGTAGCTTTGGAAACTGTCCCTTCCATCTATCAATCTCATCAGGACATCTTTTACTGGTTGGAAGCTATCTCTACCGGCATATTCATTGTTGAGTATCTTGCACGCATCTGGGTTTGCGTCGAGCAGACTAGATTTTCCAGGCCGGTATGGGGGCGGCTCAAATATACGTTACAGCCATTGCCGTTGCTTGACTTAATTGTCATCGCAACCTATCTGGCCCCGGTCGACTTGCGGTTCCTGAGAATATTCCGTCTAACCAGGCTGCTTCGCGTACTGAACCTTGAGGAGTTCGAGCGTTCCTTTCAGGCCATTTCTCACTCATTAGGCCGCCGTAAGAACCTTTTGGTTGTGTCAGTAGCAGCAATGCTAACCGTAGCTTATTGCTTTGCCGCCTTGCTCTATATGGTCGAACACCCTGTGCAGCCCGAGCAGTTCAGTAGCATTCCGGAAACAATTTGGTGGGCCATCATTACGCTGACAACGATTGGCTATGGAGACGTTACCCCCGTTACTACATTAGGCAAGGTCTTATCGGGTGGAATTGTGCTAGTCGGCATCGGTGTTTTCGCTTTACCGTCAGCAATCGTGACCGCATCCATTCTCGATGCCGGGGCAGACAAGCGTACCTATTGCCCGCATTGCGGCAAAAATGTCGAATAGAGAGACTTAAATTTATGGGAATGCGCTTTCGAAAATCAATTAAGCTGGCTCCGGGCATCCGAATGAATCTAAGCGGTGGAGGTGTTAGTTGGACGCTTGGGCCAAGAGGCGCCTCTATTGGCATTGGGAAGCGAGGCGCCTATTTGAACACGGGTATTCCTGGCTCAGGTTTGTATTCCAGACAGCAGCTTTCCTCTGGAAACGGGGCGTCTAGAAGAACCTCGACACCAGGGACAACAACCTTCAAGGCAACCGTATCAATTAGTGATGATGGACTGTTAACCTTCAAGGATGAGTCAGGTGAACCACTTCCCGAGTCGCGCATCGATCTCCTGAAAAAACAGAAGGGCGATGTTCTTCATAACCTGATTCAAGAGAAGTGCGACGAGATAAATATCCAGACCGAGGCGCTGGGCGAAATCCACCTTTATACCTCTGACCCAAAGGTACTGCCGCGATACGAGCCGCACTCATACGACGACTCTATGCCGTATCCACCGATCCCAAAACGTCCAGGATTTCTAAGTTGGCTGTTCAGCAGTATTGCTAAGCGTGTGGAAGCTGAAAACACTGCGGCGCAGCAGGACTATGAGCGTAGATTGGCCGAATGGCAGACAGCCAAGTTCGAGTTTGAGGCTGGCGAAGCCGTTCGGGTAAGATTGTTTTCGGGCGTCCTAGCCGGCGAGATTGCAGCCATGGAAGACCTTTTCGGCGAAGTGCTGCAAGATATCGTGTGGCCAAGGGAGACGCTGGTGTCATTTGAAGTTGGTGAAGGTTCCAAGCAGGTATGGATCAGTGTGGACCTGCCTGAAATTGATGACATGCCACGTAAGACCGCTTCTGTACCTCAGCGAGGTTACAAATTGTCAGTGAAGGAAATGGGCGCAACTTGGATACAGAAACTGTATATGCGTCATATACACGCCATCGGTTTCCGTATTATCGGCGAAGCCTTTGCAATGCTGCCCACCGCAACTGAAGTTGTGCTTTCGGCTTACTCACAGAGACCAAGTAGCACTACCGGCCAGGTGGCGGATGAGTACCTGTACTCAGTTCTGGCTCAGCGGCGGGACTGGGAGACAATCAATTTTGAGAATTTGGCCGCCATTGATGTAGTCGAGGCGCTTTCCCGCTTCGACTTGCGCCGGTCAATGAGCAAGACCGGTGTATTTAAGCCCATAGAGCCTTTTGCACGCTAACATTAGACGCATTGGCAAACAGAAGGCATCATCGCATCCGACATCAGGGTCAGCTTCGCCATTCTTCTTTTTTTGTGGGTCTGGCTATAAAGCAGAAAAATGCGTGGTAATTTAGCGACTGATCGCTCGCACCGCCTCTGCTACCGTCACAATCCGAACGCCCTGATATTCCTTGAGATCGAGCAGATGCCTGTCTCCCGAGACGATGATTTCGGCCTTGGCGGCCAGCGCACACGCCAATACCTGATCGTCGTCGGGATCATCGAGAATGGTGGGGGCGATGACGGCGGGATGTATGACGGTGGTCAGTAGCGTATAACGCTCGACGAGTTGATCGACCGATAGCTGCGCCGCTGCGAGTTTACGCGCGAACTTGGCACGTCCCAGAATGTCGGTGAGCTCGAGCAGCAGTGGCGTACTCGTGAACAGCTGCAAGCGTTTCTCGCGCGCAGCTTGCAGCAATTGCCGGGGCACTCCGCCCCATAGAAACCCCGATGCAACGACGTTGGTGTCGAGAACGATCCGCACGGCTAGCGCGACTGGCGTCGCGCGGCACGCATCGCGTGTAGCTCCTCGGCGATCTCCTCCGGCGACATGGCGGGTTCCTCTACGGCGGCCATGCGATCTATGGCGTCGAACAGTTCATCGAGTTTACGCGTCTTCAGATACTCACGAAGCATCCGTTCCAGCGTCGCTGGCGTCAGCAGCCCGGCGCGTTGCGCCTCTTGGGCCAGTTGATCAGGAATATTGATCTGCACTGTGGTCATGGTTTACCTCCTCTAGCGGCCCACCCGGGCGAGCGCGGCTTTTGACATCTTTGAGCATAAACTGTTGCCTGGAATGACAAAAACAATTCTATTGTGTCATTCTAGCAGCGAAAAGTGAGCTACCCCACGAGTTTGTTTATGAGCTGTCCTCAACCACCCCCCAATGCCTTGTACAGTTGAGCGGCAGTAGCCAGCCATGCGCGCTGTGCCTGCACGCTGGCTTGCTGTGCAGCAAAAGATTCGCGCTGTGCGTCCAGCACTTCGAGGTGGCTGGAGATGCCCGCTTTGTAACGCGCTTCAGCCAGTTTCAGGCGTTCGTTCTGAGATTTTTCCGCCGCTTGTTGTGCGCGTAGTTGCTCAGCCAGATAAGTGCGGGCAGCGAGCAGATCGGCGACTTCGCGGAAGGCTTGCTGGATCGTCTTTTCGTATTCTGCCACAGCGATGACTTTGCGTGCCTCGGCGAGATCCACCCCGGAGCTAATGCGTCCACCATCGAATAATGGGAGGCGCAGCGCAGGCTGGAAATTCCAGCTCTCGCTGCCGCCGGCAAACAGCCCGGACAGCGCGCTGCTTGCCGTTCCAAAACCGGCAGTAAGGGAAATGCGCGGCAGGAAGGCGGCGCGCGCTGCGCCGATGTTGGCATTGGCGGCTATCAGCCGCTTTTCCGCAGCCAGCACGTCGGGGCGCTTGAGCAGCACCTCTGCAGGCAACTCCGCAGCAAGATCGTTAACGATGCCCTGATCGGCGAGCTTGCGACCCTCAGGTGGAGTGGATGACGGATGGCCGACGAGCAGGGCCAGCGCATTGGCTGCACCGGCCTGCTGGCGTTGCAGGCTGGCAAGCTCGGCGCGCACCAGTTCCAGTGCGCTGTCAGCTTGCAGGAAGTCGAGATCGCCAGCCAGACCGACTTCACGCCGGCGGTTGATCATGGTGCGGGTTTCCTCGCGGCTTTTCACGGTTTCGAGAGCCAGTCGTGCGCGCTCGTTCATTTCCAGCTGAGTGAAATAGGCATTGGCGACTTCGGAAACTAGCGTAATGCGCATGGCGCGCTGGGCTTCCTCGGTAGACAGAAAGCTCGCTAACGCGGCTTCATTCAGGCTTTTTACGCGGCCCCAGAAATCCAGCTCAAAAGACAACATAGAGAACCCAACATCGTATCGACGGCTGGTAGCGGACTTTTCGGTAGGGGAGAGATCGGCGGGGAGATGTGCCGCCTGTTCGCTGGCGACTGCATCGATGCCGGGTAAGCGGTCGGCGCGGGTGATGCCATAGAGGGCGCGTGCTTCTTCGACACGGGCCGTGGCGATGCGCATGTCCCGGTTGTGTTCAAGGGCAGCGGCGATCAGAGCTTGCAGCCTTTGATCGGGGAAGAAGCTGTGCCAGTCTGTTTCTGTGGCTTTGCGTACGGCGTCGGGCTGCGCAGTTTGCGGCCATTGCGCGGTAACCGGCGGCTCGGGCCGCTGGTAGTCGGGCATCAGCGAGCAGCCGGTCAAGGCGGCGCCCAGGACGATGATACTAAAAGCAGTTGAAGCCACAGAGATCACAGAGAACACAGAGGTGGGAGAGGCTTCTGCTCCCTTGTGAATTTCACCCTCTTGGTGGATAGCAATAGCCATGCATGTTTCTGATTTTTCTCTGTGATCTCTGTGCACTCTGTGGCTAATTGCCGTTTTAAGAATGATGAGTGACTTACGCATGATCGTTCTCCTGATGGTGGCGAGGATGGCCGGGGAAGATTTTTCGTACCACGACGAAAAACACCGGCACCAGGAATATCGCCAGGAAGGTGGCCGCGAGCATGCCGCCGATGACGCCGGTGCCGATGGCATGGCGACTGTTGGCCCCGGCCCCGGTTGAAATCGCCAGCGGCAGCACGCCCAGGATGAAGGCGAATGAGGTCATCAGGATCGGCCTGAAACGCAGACGGCAGGCTTCCAGTGTGGCCTCTACCAGCCCCATGCCTTTCTCCTGCAAATCGCGGGCGAATTCGATGATCAGAATGGCGTTCTTGCTGGACAATCCAATGATGGCGATGAGGCCGACCTTGAAGTAGACGTCGTTGGGCAAGCCGCGCATCGTCACCGCCAGGGTTGCGCCGAAGATGCCCAGCGGTACCACCAGGAGTACGGCAAAGGGTATCGACCAGCTTTCATACAGCGCGGCCAGCGCGAGGAAAACCACCAGCAGCGACAGGGCAAACAAAAAGGGTGCCTGACTGCCGGAGAGCTTTTCCTCGAACGAGGTGCCGGCCCATTCGAAGCCTGAACCCGGCGGCAGCTTTTTGGCCAGTTCCTCCATGGTCTGCATCGCCTCGCCGGTGCTGTGGCCGGGTGCCGGCATTCCGGCGATTTTCATGGCGGGCAGGCCGTTGAAGCGGTCCAGCTTGGGTGAGCCGACGATCCAGCGCGGCGTGACCAGTTCGGCCAGCGGCACCATTCCCCCGGCCTTGTTCCTGACCGACAGGCGCAGGAGCTTCTCCGGCGTGGTACGCAAATCCGCCTCGGCCTGCATCTGCACGCGCAGGATCCGGCCCTGGCGCTCGAAGTCGTTGATGTAGGCGACTCCCAGGGTGGATTGCAGGGTTTCGTTGAGGTCGGCAATAGAAACGCCGAGAGATTCAGCCTTGCGCCGATCGATGTCGAGCAGCAACTGCGGCCCGGCCTCCTGACCTTCCGGCCGCACTCCGGCCAGACTGTGGTCCTGCCCGGCCATCCCCAGCGCCATGTTGCGTGCTTCCAGCAGTTTTTCGCGGCCGAGGCCGGCACGGTCCTGCAGGCGGAAGTCGAAGCCGCCGGTGGAGGCGAGTTCCGGAATCGGCGGCGGGTTAACGGCAAAAATCATCGCCTGCTTGATCTGGAATAACGCCATGTTGGCACGCTGCACCAGCGCCGTGGAGGTATGCTCCGGGCCCTTGCGCTCGTCCCAGTCCTTGAGCCGTACAAAGGCGAGGGCGGCATTCTGGCCACGACCGAAAAAGGAGAAACCGACCACGCCAACGACCTTGGCTACTTCCGGCTGTTTGAGGTAATACTGCTCGACCTGGGAGAGTACCTCGATGGTGCGTTCCTGAGAGGCGCCCGGCGGCAATTGCACCATGTTGATGAAATAGCCCTGGTCCTCATCGGGCAGGAAACTGCCCGGCAGGTGCGAGAACAGCCAGCCGCTGGCGCCGATGATGGCGGCGTAAAGCACCAGGTAGCGCCCGGTTTTCCCGATCGCGCGCGCGACCCAGGATTGGTAGCCCAGCGTGGTGCGGTCGAAAAAGCGGTTGAACCAGCCGAAGAAACCCGTGCTGGGCCGATATTCCTTGCCCGGTTCGTGCTTGAGCAGCGTGGCGCACAGGGCCGGCGTCAGCGTCAGCGCCATCAGGGCAGAGAACAGCATGGTGAGGATCAGGGTGACGGCAAACTGGCGGTAGATCACGCCGACAGAACCGCCGAAGAAAATCATCGGCGCGAACACGGCGGACAGCACCAGGGTGATGCCGATGATGGCGTTGAAGATCTGGTCCATCGCCTTGCGTGCAGCTTCCCGGGGCGCCAGCCCTTCCGAACGCATGATGCGCTCTACCGCTTCCACCACCACGATGGCATCATCCACCACTATGCCGATCGCCAGCACCATGGCGAACAGGGTGAGCACGTTGATCGAGTAGCCGAATACATAAAGACCGGCAAGGGCGCCGGTCAGGGCGACCGGTACAACGATGGTGGGAATCAGGGTGGCGCGGAAATTCTCCAGAAACAGGAACATCACCAGGAATACCAGCACTATCGCCTCAACCAGGGTCAGCAGCACCTCCTTGATGGAAATATCGACGAAGCGGGAGGTGTCGTAGGGTACGTCCCAGGTCACGCCCTTGGGAAAGTAGGGCGCCATCTCGGTCATTTTGGCGCGCACCGCCTTGACCACGTCCAGCGCGTTGCCGTTGGGCGCGACGCGGATGGCGATGGCTGCAGTCGGCTGCCCGTTGAGGCGGGCGAAGATGTTGTAGTCCTGCGAGCCCAGTTCCACCCGTGCGACGTCTTTCACCCGCACGGCGGAGCCGTCAGGCTGGGTGCGGACGAGAATATTGCCGAACTCCTCCGGTGTCGACAGGCGGCTGCGCGTGACGATCACCGCGTTCAGCTGCTGGCCGGCTGCCGCCGGTGCTTGCCCCAGTTCGCCGGTGGCGAGTTCCACGTTCTGGGCGCGCACCGCACGGGTTACGTCGGCGGGAGAGAGGTTGTAGGCATGGAGTTTTTCCGGCTGGAGCCACAGGCGCATCGAATACTCGGTGCCGAACAGCAGGGCCTCGCCCACGCCCTTGACGCGCCGTAGCGGGTCGAGCACGCTGGCGGCGGCGAAACTGCCAAGATCCACGGCCTTCAGGCTATTGTCCGGCGAATGCAGGGCGACGAACATCACATAGTTGCGCGATGGTTTGGTTACCGATACCCCGACCCGCCGCACGTCGTCGGGCAAACGCGCCTCGATGCGTTTATAGCGGTTTTGCGCTTCCACCGAGGCGATGTCGATATTGGTGCCGGGTTCGAAGGTCAGGGTCACCGTACCTGTCCCCAGTTCCGAGGCCGACTCCATGTAGAGCAGGTGTTCGATGCCGTTCATTTCCTGCTCGATCAGGGCAGTGACCGTATCCTCGACCACCTTGGCCGAGGCGCCCGGGTAGACGATGTTGAAGGCTATGGAAGGAGGGGCGACCGCCGGATACTGGGACAGCGGCAGCCCCCTGATGGCGAGACCGCCGGCGAGCATGATCGCCAGGGCGATGACCCAGGCGAAGACCGGACGGTCGATGAAGAATTTGGCGAACATAACGAATCCCTATTTCTTTTCACCTGCCGGCGGCTGCGCGGCAGGGGCGTTGTTTGGATTCCACTGCACGGCCTTTACCGGTGTGCCGGGGCGCGCTTTCTGCAGGCCGTTGACGATCACCTGCTCGCCGCCTTTCAGGCCCTCGGCAATGACAAAGTCGCCCCCGCTCATGCCGCCGGTTTTCACCGGCCTGGGCGCCGCCTTGCCTTCGTTATCCACGATCATGACGATCTGCCCCTGTGGGCTCGGCTGCACGGCGCGCTGAGGTACCCGGATAGCCTGGTCGAGCAGGGCTTCCGGGAAGCGGATGCGCACGAAGGCGCCGGGCAGTAGTTCATGCCTGGGGTTGGGAAACACAGCGCGCAGGGAAACGCTGCCGGTGGCTGGATCGATGGCAAGGTCCGAGAACATCAGCTTGCCCGGTTGCGGATAGATGCTGCCATCTTCCAGTATCATTTCCACCTTGGCCTGTTCCGCCATCTTGAGCTTGCCCGCCTTCACGGCTTGCCTGAGTCGCAGCAGATCGGCGCCGGGCTGGGTAAAGTTGGCGTAGATGGGGTCAGCCTGTTCGATGGTGGCCAGATGCGTAGCCGCACCCTTGCTCACCAGCGCTCCTTCGGTCACCAGGGCACGACCGATGCGGCCGGAAATCGGAGCCGGCACGGCGGTGTTCTCCTGGTCGATGCGGGCGCGTGTCAGCGCCACTTCAGCCTGTTTTACCTTGGCCTCGGCCAGATCGACTTCCTGCTGGCTCACCGCCTTGATTTCGAGCAAGGGCCGGTAGCGGTCCAGAGTCACGCGGGCGACAGTCAGATCCGCCTTGGCCGCGTCGAAAGTCGCCTGGTAGTTGCGCGGGTCGATGCGAAACAGGGTGGCGCCTTCCTTGACATCGGTGCCTTCAGCAAACAGGCGCTTTTCCAGAATGCCTTCCACCTGCGCCCGCACCTGCGCGGTGCGGAAGGCCTGCAAGCGGCCCGGCAGTTCCTGGGTGAGGGTGGCCGAGCCAGGCGTGACGGTGATGACATCGACTTCCGGCGGCGGCATGGCCGGACCGCCGGGGCCGGCAGCGGATTTTTGGTCGCCCCCTTTTCCGCAGCCCGCAAGTGCGGCTGTCAGCAGAAGCATCAGCAGAATATTTCGGTTCATGTTCGGTTCCTTGGCTATTCGTTTCACGTTAAAAGGATGATTTTGTAGGAGCGGCCTTGGCCGCGATAACCGCCATAATCGCGGCCAAGGCCGCTCCTACAGGATGCAATAATTATTCACGGTTTAACGATAATTTGGCGTTAGTGATTTGGTTCATAAGCGCGCAGAAAGCAGTCCACAATTTTCCCGATCCGAGCTTTTTCCAGGGCAACTGGCAGCGGGGTGTTGCTGCTGAGGCGCCGAAAATGATCGATGTTATTGAGCATGCCCAACAGCATTTCGGCGGCAAAGCGCGGATCGTCCCGGCGCAAATAGCCAGCGCCCATGGCACGTTCGAGGAAATCCGCCAGTCGGGTGGCGGTCTGTTCCGGCCCCTTGGCGAAGAAGGCCTGGGCCAGGGTCGGAAAGCGCGCTGCTTCGGCCATCAGGGTGCGGAACATGGCAAGTCCCTCGGTGCTATGCACATTCTGGCGGAAAGTCGCGCCAAATCTGAGGAGGGTAGCGCGCACGCCTTCCGTCTGGCCGTCCAGTGAAACCGTAATGGCGGCTGAAACCAGACCAACCGACTCGCTGAACAGCTCATCCTTGCTGGGGAAATGGTTGTAGAGCGTCTGTTTGGCCACGCCGGCGCGTGCTGCGATGCTATCCACGCTGGCCCGGTAGCCTTCGGCCATGAAGGCTTCCCTGGCTGCCTGGATCAGGCGGTTACGGGTATCGGCAACGGCGGTTTCTGCAGGATTGGACATGGGGTTTCTCTAAAATTCATTTGATGTGGACTGGACAGTCTAGTCTAGATCATGGATAAGCGAGGGTCAATCGCGTTATGAAAAGTAGCGCAGATAAACTACATTACAAAGCCAGGTTGCAGCTTTCACGCTACTGGTGACCTGAAAATTCAAAGCGCTGGGCACTGGTTTTTGCCAGTACGATGAATGCTACTTTAGGATAGGGGTTTCGGATCAATCTCGCGCAGGCTTTCCAGCGCCCACGGATTGATATCGCCGTAGTGTTTGGTCAATTTGCCTTCGCTCGTGCGGAAAACTCGAAGGCTAGGCTACGACCATCCCGCAAGCACTGACACGAATTTCGGCGGCTCGAATGGCCGCCTTTATCACGGCCTCGGGCGCATTCCAATCGCCGAATTCGTCGCGAGCAATATAGTCGGGGTTCACATATTCGCAGCCGCCCATCCACTCGTGGCGTAGCAGCTGCTCGGTGATTGAAGTCTTGCCAGCACCGTTGGGGCCAGCCACAACGATCAGTCGCGGTTTAAGCGTCTCGCTCATGCAGCGACTCGTGAACGATTTGCTGCGGCAATTTCGTTGCGCAGGCGTTGCATAAGCGCCTCCTTCGCCACTTCAGCTCGACGATTTGCTTCAGTTGCCACGGAGTTCATCAAAGCCTCTAACTGCGCATCAGTTGGCTCGTGCTGAATATCGTTCAAATCAAAATGTTCGCTTTGCATAATGTGCCCCTTCCGGAAGTTGTCGACCAAACATTACGCCGATTCGTCGAATATGTCATCGGTGCCCAGCATGACAATTCTTCTGCCGATTACCCCAGTTCCTTCAACAACCGCACAACCTCTTCCACCCTGTTTTTCACTTCCGGCATCTCTCTGCTGACTTTCAGCCGGTCCGGTCCGGCCAGTTTGCAGCCGGGCTTGGTCTGGATCATCTGGATGATCTTGATCGGGTCGATCGGCGGATTGGGGATGAATTGCAGCAGGATGCCGCTGCTGCTCGCGTCGATCTTGGCGATGCCAAGCGGTTTGGCCAGGATGCGCAGGCGGTGGGTGTCGAGCAAAGCGCTGGCCTGCGAGGGCGGCAGGCCGAAACGGTCGATCAGTTCCTCGAGGAGTTGTTCAAGTTCGTCCAGGGTGGCGCAGTTTGCCAGGCGCTTGTACAGGGTCAGGCGTTCGTTGACGTCACCGCAATAGTCGTTGGGCAGCAAGGCCGGGCTGTGCAGGTTGATTTCGGTGGTGATGCCGAGCGGCTGGTCGATGTCCGGTTCCTTGCCTGCCTTGAGCGCTTTTACTGCCCGGTTGAGCATGTCGGCGTAGAGGTTGAAGCCGATCTCCTGCATTTCCCCGCTTTGCGATTCGCCGAGAACTTCCCCCGCACCACGGATTTCCAGGTCGTGCATGGAAAGATAGAAGCCTGCTCCCAGATCTTCCAGGGACTGGATCGCATCCAGACGTTTTCTCGCCTGCGGCGTGATGCCATCCTCGCCGGGAGGCGTGAGCAGATAGGCGTAGGCCTGATGGTGGGAGCGACCGACACGTCCGCGCAACTGGTGCAGCTGGGCGAGGCCGAACTTGTCGGCGCGGTGGATGATGATGGTGTTGGCGGTGGGGATGTCGATGCCGGTTTCGATAATGGTGGTACACAGCAGCAGGTTGAAGCGCTGTTGGTAAAAATCGCGCATCACATGTTCGAGCTCGCGCTCGCGCAACTGGCCGTGGGCGACTTCGATGCGCGCCTCGGGCAGGAGTTGGGCCAGTTTTTCTCGCACATTGAGGATGGTTTCGACTTCGTTGTGCAGGAAATAGATTTGGCCGCCGCGCTTGAGTTCGCGCAGCACCGCCTCGCGGACGGCCCCGTCGCTGTCCTGGCTGACGAAGGTCTTGATGGACAGGCGCCGCTGTGGCGCGGTGGCGATGACGGAGAAATCGCGCAAGCCTTCCAGCGACATCGACAGGGTGCGCGGGATGGGCGTGGCGGTCAGGGTCAATACATCGACCTCGGCGCGCAGGGCTTTCAGCTGCTCCTTCTGGCGCACGCCGAAGCGGTGCTCTTCGTCGACGATCACCAGCCCCAGGTTTTTGAATTTGACATCCTTCTGGATCAGCTTGTGGGTGCCGATGACGATATCGATCCTGCCCTCGGCCATGCCCTTGAGCGCCTCGGTCTGTTCCTTGGCGGAACGGAAGCGCGACAGCTCGGCGATTTTGATCGGGAACTCGGCGAAGCGGTCGGAGAAGTTCTGGAAGTGCTGCTCGGCGAGCAGGGTGGTGGGCACCAGGATCGCCACCTGCTTGCCGTCGGCCACGGCGACGAAAGCGGCGCGCAGCGCGACCTCGGTCTTGCCGAAGCCGACATCGCCGCAGACCAGGCGATCCATCGGCTTGCCGGAGGTCATGTCCTCGATTACGGCCTGGATTGCGGCGGCCTGATCCGGGGTTTCCTCGAAGGCAAAGCCGGCGGCAAAAGCGTCGTAATCGTGGGGCTTGACCTGGAACACGTGGCCCTGGCGCGCGGCGCGCTGGGCGTAGAGATTGAGCAGCTCGGCGGCGGTGTCGCGCGCCTGCTTGAGCGCCTTCTTCCTGGCTTTTTCCCACTGGCCGCTGCCGAGCCTGTGCAGCGGTGCGGATTCCGGCGATGCGCCGCTGTAGCGACCGATCAGGTGGAGCTGGGAAACCGGCACGTAAAGCTTGTCGCCGCCGGCATATTCAAGTTGCAGGAATTCGGTTTCACCCTCGCCCAAGTCCAGGCTGACCAGACCCAGATAGCGTCCGATGCCGTGTTGTTCGTGCACCACGGGGTCATTGATGCGGACTTCGGACAGGTCGCGCAGCATGTTCTCCATGGTCGACTTGCGTGCGGCATCGCGGCGCCGAGTCTGGCGCACCTGGGTGGCATACAGCTCGGTTTCGGTGATAAAGGCAAGTGAGGGGTGAGGGGTGAGGGGTGAGGCGGGAAGAACAAAACCAGTGCTCAAGGGGCCGGTGCCGAGCATGAATTTTTCCTGACTCCCCATGAAATCGGCATAGGTTTCACATGCCACCGGCTTCAGGCCATGCTCCATCAGGAATTGCAGCATGGTTTCGCGCCGTCCCAGGCTTTCCGCCAGGATCAGAATGCGACCGTCGAATTCAGAGATGAACTGCTGTAGCCGGCTGACCGGATTTTCGGCGCGGCGGTCCACCTGAATCGATGGCAGCGGCAAAGATGAGTCCTGAGTGCTGAGTTCTGAGTCCTGAGTATCGGTGGTACTCAACTCGATGCGCGGGTAAGGCTTGAGTGAGCCGAACAGCGCCTCCACCGTGAGGAACAGTTCCTGCGGCGGCAGCAGCGGCCGGTCGCGATCGCCGCGCAGCAGTTGGTAGCGCGACTGGGTGTCGCGCCAGAAATTCTGCGCTGCCAATTCCAGTCCGTGATACTGGCAGACCAGCGCATCCTGCGGCAGGTAGTCGAACAGTGTTGCGGTGCTCTCGAAAAACAGCGGCAGATAATATTCGATGCCGTGCGGCGCGAGGCCCGCGCTGACATCCTTGTACAGACGGCTCTTGGAAGGGTCGCCCTCGAATTTTTCGCGGAAATTGCGGCGGAAAGTATCCTGGCCGGCTTTGTCCAGCGGGAACTCGCGCGCCGGCAGCAGGCGGACATCCTTGACCGGGTAGATGCTGCGCTGGGTGTCCGCGTCGAAGGTGCGGATGCTCTCGATCTCGTTGTCGAACAGATCGATGCGGTAGGGCAGCGGACTGCCCATCGGGAACAGATCGACGATGCCGCCGCGCACGCTGTATTCGCCAGGGCTCAACACCTGGGTGACGTGGGTATAGCCGGCCAGGGTCAACTGGCCGCGCAGGGCATCCAGATCGAGCTGGGTGCCCTGTTTCAGGAAAAAAGTGTGCGCCGCCAGAAATTCGCGCGGCGGCAGGCGGTAAAGCGCGGTGGTGGCGGGAATGATGGCGATATCGCAGGCATTTTGCGAAATTTGGTAGAGCGTGGCCAGACGTTCCGAAATCAGGTCCTGGTGCGGGGAGAACTGGTCATAGGGCAGGGTTTCCCAGTCCGGCAGCAGGTGCACCGAAAGTGCTGGTGCGAAATATGGGATTTCATCGTGCAGGCGCTGGGCGTCCGCAGCCGTTTCGGTCAGGACGATCAGCGGCCGTTTTTGCCCCGCCAGCTGCGCCAGCGCCAGGGCATCGCTTGATCCGTGTAGGCTGGCGTAACGCTTGCGCGATCCTGGGGCGGGTAGGGGTTGGCCTGATAGCATGGAATGACAACGAAATCCGGGCATTATAAAGCAATTTCTGCTAGATTTCAGGGTAAGGCAACTCGAATAAAGAAGGAGATCATCATGACCGAGAATAACCCGAATAGTCTTTCCTCCGATGAAATCAAACAAGCGGTCAGCGCCTCGGTTGAGGGCGGCGTGGATGTTCGCGCCAAGGTCCGTGATTTGACGCTACAGGCACTGAGAACGCGCAGGCTTGATTACGATGAGATCAAACCGGTGATCACCGCGGTGTCCGAGGGGATCAGTATGGGCGCGGCGAAGCATGCAGGCGAAGTGAAAGCTGCGCTTACGGAGGGGCTGGCTGGTCTGGATGAGGCGCTGACCAAGGCGGCTGAAGCGACGCGTCTGGCGTTGGAGCAGCTGACTTCGCAGGCCAGGGATTTTTCCGAAACCGATTTGAGGTGGGCATTGGTCAATCTCAAGCGACTGGAGGAGGAATTCCTCGATACCGTCAGCGTGGTGGCCGATTCCGCAGCGGGCAAGATCAAGCAGGAGATGAAGGATTTGATTACCCATGCCCGGCGCGCCGGCACGGATACAGGCGCCAAGGTCGCCGAAACGGTGGGCAGCCTCAACAGCAAGGTTTCCGCAACCCTGCATGAAGGTACTGCTGCCGGGAAGGACGCGGCACGCGAGATGAGCGTGCGCCTGGCATCGCTGGCAAGTGGTTTCCTCGCCGGCATGGCGGACGCGCTGCACGAGAAGGCGGAGAAGCTGAAGGGGAAGAGCGGAGAGTGAGGAATTTAAATTTGGTGAGGAGTGAGGAGTTAGGGGTGAGGAATAAGGCCAAGGGCAGAGAGTGGCGCTTTTACTCCTCACTCCTCACCCCTTACCCTTCACGGTTGGCAGGTCGCTGATGCTTCTGGAAACCATCAATGTAGTGCGTGACCTGCCGCGCCTGCACGAAATTACCTCTACCCTGATCCGCTATGGCATGGCGGATATCGTGCGCACGCTGGGAATCGGCACCTTGCTCGAACGGGCGGGGCGTATTCTCCACTGGAAAGAACAAGGCGATGTCATGCACCTCGATGCGCCGGTGCGGGTGCGGCGCGCTCTAGAGGAGCTGGGGCCAACTTTCGTCAAGCTCGGGCAGGTGATGGCGACCCGGGTGGACGTGTTCCCGCCCAACTGGATCGCCGAATTTGAAAAACTTCAAAGCGGCGTGCCGCCGGTGCCTTTTGAAAGTCTGTTGCCGCAGCTTGAGGCTGCCCTGGGTTGCTCCCCGCACGATATTTTTCAGGACTTGCAGACAGAGGCGGTCGCTGCTGCCTCGATCGCCCAGGTGCACCATGCCAGGCTTCAGGATGGCACGCCGGTGATCCTGAAAATTCGTCGCCCCGAAATTCGCGCCAAGATCGAGGCCGATCTGCGCATCCTGATGCACCTCGCGCGCCTGATCGAGTTCGAGATGCCGGAAATGCGGCGCTATCAGCCGATCCAGATCGTCATGCAATTCGCCCGCTCCATTCGGCGTGAACTCGATTTTGTGGCCGAGGCGCGCAACATTGACCGATTTGCCGAGAATTTTGCCGGTTCCGATGCGATCGTGATCCCCAGGGTGTACTGGGAGTGGACCAGCGAAGTCATGAACGTGCAGCAGTGGGTGGACGGCATACCCGGCAACAATCTGGCGGCGGTCGAAGCGGCCGGGCTGGACCGTAAGGTCCTCGCTGCGCATGGAGCCGATGCGGTGCTCAAGATGATCATGGTCGATGGCTTCTATCATGCTGATCCGCATCCCGGCAACGTGTTCTACCTGCCCGGCAACCGCATTGCCATGATCGATTTCGGCATGGTGGGCCGGTTGATGGATGCGCGCCGCAACCAGATTGTCGACCTGCTCGCCGCCCTTGCCGGCAAGGATGATGAAGGGATGCTCGACGTGCTGCTGGAATGGACCGGCGACGCGGCAGTGGACGGATCGAAGCTGGCGGCGGACGTCAACGAATTCGTCTTCAATTATGCCAACGTGCCGCTCAAGGATCTTCGCCTCGGCAAGCTGCTGGGCGAGCTGACCGTGGTCATGCGCGACCACACCCTGGTGATGCCCGCCGACCTCGCCATGTTGTTCAAGGCGCTGATTACCCTGGAAGGCCTGGGTCGTCAGCTCGACCCGGATTTCGACATGGTGGCGCATATCACGCCATTCGTGCGGCGGGTGATCACCGAGCGCTACATGCCGGATGCGCTGCTCAAACGCGGCAAACGCAATCTCCATGATATTTTTTCCATCGTCACTTCGCTGCCGGGTGAGGTGGCTCACCTGATCAAGGAGGCGCGGCGCGGGAAGTTCAAGATCGACCTTGATCTCAAGCGTCTGGAGCGTTTTTCCCACCAGCTTGATTCGAGCGTTAGCCGGTTGACCCTGGGAATCCTGACCGGCTCGCTGGTGATCGGTTCTTCAATCGTGATGACGGTGCAAGGCGGGCCCACCCTGTTTGGCCTGCCGTTGTTCGGGCTGATCGGATTCGTGGTGGCGTTCTTTAACAGCGTTTGGCTGATTCTTTCGATCTGGCATTCAGGCCGTGATTAGTAGTCTATAGTTCAGAAACCAGGAGGAAATCGTCCGCATGCAGCAGTTCGAGTTCTCTGACCTTCCCCGGATTTTGACACCGATTCTTGCGCGGCACGGCAGCGGTGCGTCACGCCTTCTGCAGGTATTGCTCGAAGTGCAGGATGCCTGTCACTGCATACCTTCCGAGGCTATCGACCCTATCGCCGCCCATTTTGATGTGCCACGGGTGGACGTGGAAGGTGTGGCCGGTTTTTATTCCTTTCTTTCCACTCGGCAAGTCGGCGAATACCGAGTGCTGTTCAGCGGCAACATCACCGACCAGATGCTGGGCAAGGACGAGCTGATGCAGTACCTGTGCAACAAGCTCTGGGTCGAACCGGGCAAGGTGTCGGAAGACGGCCTGGTGAGCGTGGACAGCACTTCCTGCACCGGCATGTGCGACCAGGGACCGGCGGCGCTGGTCAACGGCTGGCCGCTGACCAATCTGGACCAGAACCGCCTTGACCTGATCGGCGAGCTGATCCGTTCCCGCAAGCCGGTGGCCGGATGGCCGACTATGCTGTTCGAGGTGGCAGATAATGTCCGTCGCACCGATGCGCTGCTAGGCGAGCCGCTCTTACCTGGCAACGGCATTCGCGCCACGCTGGCGCGCGGCGCGAAAGAAACCCTGGCAGAGATGGATAAATCCAACCTGCGCGGTCGTGGCGGAGCGGGCTTCAAGACCGCATCGAAATGGTCGTTCTGCCATGCCGCCATCGTCGAGGAGGAAGGCAGCATGATCTGCGATATTGGCGGTCATCCCGAACGCTACATCGTGTGCAACGCTGACGAGGGAGAGCCGGGCACTTTCAAGGATCGAGTTCTGCTGACGAGTTACGCCGATCTGGTGTTCGAGGGCATGACCGTGGGCGCGCGCGTAGTCGGCGCAAGCAAGGGCTTCCTCTACCTGCGCGGCGAGTACCGTTATCTGCTGAAACAGCTTGAAAACGTGCTGCAAAAACGCCGCGAGGCCGGCCTGCTGGGCGACGCCATCCTCGGCCAGGCGGACTTCGATTTCGATATCGAAATCCATCTCGGCGCCGGCGCCTACATCTGCGGCGAGGAATCCGCCCTGATTGAGTCGCTCGAAGGCAAGCGCGGACGCCCGCGCAACCGTCCGCCGTTCCCGGTGACGCATGGCTACAAGGGGAGGCCGACCGTGGTGGACAACGTCGAAACCTTCGCTTGCGCGGCAAAAATCGCGGAGCGGGGCGGCGCCTGGTTCGCCGCGATGGGCACGGCGCAGTCGACCGGCACCAAGTTGCTTTCGATTTCAGGCGATTGCGCGAGCCCCGGCATCTACGAATACCCGTTCGGCGTCACGGTGCGCCAGATCCTCGCCGATTGCGGCGCCAGGGAGCCTTACGCGGTGCAGGTGAGCGGGCCATCCGGCACGACGGTTTCATGGAAGGAATTCGACCGCAAAATCGCTTTCGAGGACTTGCCCACGGCGGGCGCTTTCATGGTGTTTCAGCGCAAGCGCGACATGTTTCAAGCCGCGCGGAATTTCGTTCATTTCTTCGCTCACGAGAGCTGCGGATTCTGCACCCCGTGCCGGGTCGGCACCGAGTTGCAGAAGAAGATCATGGACAAGATCGCCAGCGGGCACGGCACCGTTTCCGACCTGGAGGAACTGAAAAGCCTTGGACATATTCTCAAGACCATGAGCCATTGCGGGCTGGGGAGCAGCGCCGCCAACCCGGTGCTGGATACGCTGGAAAAGTTTCCCGATGTCTACGAGCGCAAACTCAAAGCACTGGCCTTCGAGCCGGCCTTCGACCTCGACGGCGCGTTGGAAACCGCGCGCAAGATCACCAGACGCGACGACGATAGTGCACATTTATGAAAGAACTTTTATTAGCCACAGAGTGCACAGAGATCACAGAGAAGTACGACGCTTTGGTTCTTCTCTGTGATCTCTGTGTTCTCTGTGGCAGGTTTGAATTATGAGTAAAAATATCACCATCGATGGACTATCCGTGCCGTTCCAGGATGGTCAGACCATCATGGATGCTGCGCTGGCTGCCGGCGTCTACATTCCGCACCTGTGCCATAACCCGGAGTTCAAGCCCCACGGCAGTTGCAAGCTGTGCACCGTCAGCGTCAACGGGCGCAATGTCGCCTCCTGCACCCTGCCCGCGGTGGAAGGCCAGCAGGTGCTGAGCGACAACGCGGAGCTGAATGCGGAACGACTTGCCCTGACGCAAATGCTGTTCGTCGAGGGTAACCACCTCTGCCCGGCTTGCGAGAAAAGTGGAAACTGCCAGCTTCAGGCCGTCGCCTACTATCTCGGCATGATGAGTCCGCGCTACAACCACTTCTATCCGCAACGCGAGGCGGACGCCTCCCATCCCGACGTGATGCTCGACCGCAATCGCTGCATTTATTGCGAGCTCTGCGTGCGCGCCAGCCGCGAGGTGGACGGCAAGAACGTGTTCGGCCTTTCCGGGCGCGGGATCAACACCGTCCTGGCCGTCAACTCGGCCAGCGGCCTGCTGGGCGATACCGATCTCGCCGTCACCGACAAGGCTGTCCAGGTGTGCCCGACCGGGGCGATCCTGGTGAAGCGGCGCGGCTTCGCCGTACCGATCGGCCAGCGTGTTTTCGACCACCTCAGCATCCAGGACGTGCAGGCCGGGGGCAGCCATGAGTGAGCAAGGCGGTCGTGGCCCTCTCCCCATCCCTCTCCCACACCCGCAAGGAGTGTCCCCGCCGGGTTCCCGCGGCTTCGCCGCGACCACGGCGAGACAAGTGGGCGAGGGGGATGTTGTGTCGCCTGCTGGCGACGCTAAAAAGATTCGAATTGCCACCTGCTCCCTGGCGGGCTGCTTCGGCTGCCACATGTCGCTCCTCGACATCGATGAGCGCCTGTTCGGCCTGATCGAGCTGGTCGAGTTCGACCGCACTCCGCTGACCGACATCAAGCACTGCGGGCCATGCGATGTCGGCATCGTCGAGGGGGGCGTGTGCAATGCCGAAAACGTCCACGTGCTCAAGGAGTTCCGCAAGAACTGCAAGGTGCTGGTGGCGATCGGCGCGTGCGCCATCAACGGCGGACTCCCCGCGATGCGCAACAACATCGACCTGTGGGACTGCTTCCAGGAAGTGTACTGCTACGAGGGCGGGCTGGAGTGCGGCCAGGTACCCAACGACCCCGAACTGCCCCTGCCGTTCGACAAGGTGCACCCGATTTCTGAGGTGGTGAAGGTGGATTATTTTCTGCCCGGCTGCCCGCCGTCTGGCGACGCAATCTGGAAGTTTCTGACCGATCTGTTGAACGGTCGGGAGCCGAAACTGGACTATGAACAGCTGCATTTTGATTGATTTTACAAAGAACTATTGAACCGCAGAGGACGCGGAGGAATTCAAATGCTTAGTCAACTTGACGTGTTCGCCTAGTGGGTGACGCACCAATTTGTCGATCCATAGTTTTTCCTCAGCGTCCTCTGCGGTGAAGCGCCGTTTAGGATAGCCCATGACTTTTGAACTGGAAACTGCGCACAATCCTGAGGGACTCAAGCGCGTGGTGATCGAGCCGGTCTCCCGAGTGGAAGGTCACGGTAAGGTTACCCTTCTGCTCGACGATGACAACCGCGTGCACCAGGCGCGGTTCCATATTGTCGAATTCCGCGGTTTCGAGAAATTCATCCAGGGCCGGCCTTACTGGGAAGTGCCGGTGATCGTGCAGCGCCTGTGCGGTATCTGCCCGGTGAGCCATAACCTGGCGGCCGCCAAGGCGATGGACATGATCGTCGGCGCGCAGTTGACGCCCACCGCCGAAAAACTGCGCCGCCTCATGCACCTGGGCCAGGTTCTCCAGTCCCATGCGCTGCATTTTTATTACCTGGCATCGCCCGACCTGCTGTTCGGCTTCGACAGCGAAGTGGCCCGGCGCAACATCGTCGGTGTGGCTGCCGCCTATCCGGATATCGCCAGACAGGGCGTGGCCCTGCGCAAATATGGACAGGAGGTGATCCGGCTCACCTCCGGCAAGCGGATTCACGGTACCGGGGCAATCCCCGGCGGCGTGAACAAAAACCTGTCGATGGAAGAGCGGGACACCCTGCTGAAGGACATCGATCAGATGATAGTCTGGAGCCGGGATGCGGTGGAGCTGATAAAGAAAATCTACTGTGGGCAAGCGGATTTTTACAACGGTTTTGGCTACTTCAAATCCTGTTTCATGAGCCTGGTTCGGGACGATGGCGCCCTGGATCTTTACCACGGCGGACTAAGGGCCAGGGATGAGCAGGCTCAGACGATTTTCGACCATCTCGATTACAGCCATTACTGGGATTATGTCCACGAGGAAGTGAAGCCCTGGTCCTACATGAAATTCCCGTTTATCCGGTCGCGGGGCAGGGAAGAGGGCTGGTACCGGGTCGGCCCGCTCGCCCGGATCAACAATTGCGGATTCATCCCGACGCCGCTGGCCGAGACCGAAAGAAAGACTTTCAAGGCCTTCGGCGGCGGCAGCGCCACCCAGGCCACGCTGGCCTATCACTGGGCGCGCATGATCGAGATGCTGCATTGCGCCGAGGGAATCCGGGAACTGCTGCATGACAGCGATTTGCGCGGCGACGACCTGGTCAGCAAGGGCGAACGGGCATTGCGGGGCGTGGGCGTGATCGAAGCGCCGCGCGGCACCCTCATCCACCATTACCGCATCAACGAGGATGAATTGATCGTGCGCGCCAACCTGATCGTTTCAACCACCCACAACAACCACGCCATGAACGAAGCGGTGCGGCAAGTGGCCTTGCAATACCTGGATGGTCAGCAACTGACAGAAGGCCTGCTCAACCACATCGAAGTGGCGATCCGTGCCTTCGATCCGTGCCTGTCCTGCGCTACCCATGCCGTGGGCAAGATGCCGCTGGAAGTGGAACTGGTGGATGCGGGAGGGGCAGTGATCGACCGGCTGAACAAAAACTCAGACGGTCGGTGCGACGCTTGACGGCGCTGCTGCTGGTCTTCGCCTATGGCAATCCGAGCCGGGGCGACGATGCGCTGGGGCCGCAGTTGTTCGACCTGCTTGCCGAGAGCAGGGCGCAACATCCCGAGTGGCCCGATTTTGAACTGGTCACCGATTTTCAGCTTCAGGTCGAGCACGCGACAGACCTGGAAGGGCGCGATCTCGTTCTGTTCATCGACGCCAGCGTGTCCTGTCCGACCCCGTTTCTATTTTCCCATCTTCAGCCGGCGCGGGATGCCCGCTACACCACTCACGAAATGTCGCCGCAAGCCGTGCTGCATGTGTATGAGCAGGTTTACCGGAAACCAGCCCCCCCCTCATTCCTGCTGTCGGTACGTGGAGAAAATTTCGATCTGGGCGAGCCGCTGAGTCCGGCGGCGGTTGAGAACCGGGATGCGGCTTTGGCGTTGCTGGTACAATTGTGCTCTCAACCTCACCTTGAAGCCTGGAAAAATTGCTTGATCTAGATTCCATATTTGCCGAAGGCGGCGTGCTGGCCCGCTCCTTCAAGGATTACCGCGTTCGCAGCCAGCAGTTGGAGATGGCTCGGACCATTTCTGCGGCAATAGAAAAGCACGAAATCCTGGTGGCCGAGGCCGGCACCGGCACCGGCAAGACCTATGCCTATCTGGCCCCGGCGCTGCTCGCCGGCGGCAAGGTGATCATTTCCACCGGCACCAAAACCCTGCAGGACCAGCTTTTTTTTCGCGACATCCCGGCGATGCGCGACGCCCTGAAGGTGCCGGTGACGATAGCGATGCTCAAGGGCCGAGCCAATTACGTCTGCCATTTTCACCTCGAACGCGCCAAGAACGAAGGGCGCTTCATGACGCGCGACGATTCGGTCTACCTAGCGAAAATCGAGAAGTTCGCCAAGCGTAGCGACAGCGGCGACAAAAGCGCCTTGAGCGATGTTCCGGAAAACGCCGGCATCTGGTCCTACGTCACCTCGACGCGGGAAAATTGCCTCGGCCAGGACTGCCCGCAACACAAGGAATGCTTCGTGATGGAAGCGCGCAAGCGGGCGCAGGGCGCGGACGTGGTGGTGGTCAACCATCATCTGTTTTTCGCCGACGTGATGCTGCGCGACGAGGGCGTGGCCGAACTGCTGCCCGCCAGCAATACGGTGATTTTCGATGAGGCGCACCAGCTGCCGGATACCGCCAGCCTGTTTTTTGGCGAGAACCTGAGCACCTCGCAACTGCTCGAACTGGCTCACGATGCCCACGCCGAGGGAGTGGTATCAGCCAAGGATTTCGCCCAACTTCCCGAGGGCGCTGCGGCCTTGGAGAAGGCCGCACGCGACCTGCGCCTGGTATTTTCGCAGGATAGCGTGCGTTTGCCTCTGGCCGGTGCGCAGGGGATAAGCGGCTTCGCGGACGCCCTGGTTGAAGTCAAAGCCAGACTGGGCGCACTAAACAAGCTGCTCGAATCCCAGGCCGAGCGCAGCCCCGGCCTGGAAAACTGCTGGCAGCGCGGCACCCAGTTCGCGGCGCAACTCGCGCGCTGGACAGACGAAAAAAACAGCGCCTACGTGCGCTGGGTGGAGGTGTTCAACCGCGCCTTGCAACTCAACGCCACGCCGCTATCCATCGCCGAGATTTTCCGCAAGCAGATCGACGACCACACCCGTGCCTGGATATTCACCTCCGCCACGCTCGCCGTGAAAAAGGATTTCAGCCACTACCAAAGCCAGATGGGCCTGCTTGAATCCGCCACGGCCTTCTGGGACAGTCCGTTCGACTACGAAAACCAGGCAGTGCTCTATTCTCCCCAGGGTATGCCGGAACCGAACAGCCGAGGCTACACCGAGGCGGTGGTGGCGGCCGCACTGCCGGTGATCCGCTCCAGCGGCGGTCGCGCCTTCCTGCTCTGCACCAGCCTGCGCGCGATGCGCGAGGCGCATGAGCTACTGAAGGATGCCTTCGACAAGGAAGGGCTGGAATTCCCCCTCCTGCTGCAAGGGGAGGGCACCCGCACCGAATTGCTGGAGCGCTTCCGCCGCCTCGGCAACGCCGTGCTGGTGGCCAGCCAGAGCTTCTGGGAGGGCGTCGACGTGCGCGGCTCTGCGCTGTCGCTGGTGATCATCGACAAACTGCCGTTTTCGCCGCCGGACGACCCGGTGCTGGCCGCGCGCATCGAAAAAATCAACCAGGAAGGGCGCAACGCCTTCATGGAATACCAGTTGCCTCACGCCGTCATCACCCTGAAACAGGGCGCCGGGCGCCTGATCCGCGACGAAACCGATCGCGGCGTGCTGATGATCTGCGATCCGCGCCTGCTGACAAAACAATATGGCCGCCGCATCTGGCAGAGCCTGCCGCCGATGAAAAGAACGCGTGAAGTGGCGGAAGTGGAAAAGTTCTTCGAGCAGCGGGTGGGCTAGATGAAGCCGTGGCGCCTGATCGCGGTTTTGCTGCTAGGGTTGCATGCAACTGTCCCTGCGCGCGCCGCGGAACCGGGAACAAGTGCCAAAATACTGTTGCAGAGCTCGCCCCTGGCCGGATTCCGCTACTATGAAGGCAAGAAGTTGTGGAGCGAAATGAAGGCAGGCGACGTCCTTCAGCTCGTCCGTGAACCGGACAATTCCTACGACGCCAACGCTGTACGCGTCGAGTGGCAAGGACACAAGCTCGGCTACGTGCCGCACGCCGACAACGAAGCGCTGGCCCGCTTCATGGACCGCGGCTCGAAGGCAGGCGCACGCATCACCCGTTTGAAGAAAAGCCGCAACCCGTGGCAGCGGATGGAATTCGAGGTCTATCTGGGTTTATGAACCAGCGCGGTATAATGCGTTTTATTAATTTCTGTTTCTTTGCTCTGTGAAAATTCTCGCTCTCGACTCTTCTACCGAACTTTGTTCCGTCGCCTTGTGGCTGGACGGCGAAATGCTCGTGCGCGAGGAATTGGCCGGTCAGCGCCACTCCGAGCTGTTGCTGCCGATGGTGCAGGATGTGCTCACGGAGGCGGGGCTGGATTTGAAGGCGCTGGATGGCATCGCTTTCGGCGAGGGGCCGGGGTCGTTCACCGGTCTGCGCATCGGTTGCGGTGTGGCGCAGGGTTTGGCGTTCGGAGCGGATTTGCCGGTGGCGGGGGTATGCACCCTGCTGGCGCTGGCCGAAGCTTCGGGCGCGAGCCGCGTGATTGCCTGCCTGGATGCGCGCATGGGTGAGGTTTATCATGGCGTGTATGAAAAAAAAGATGGAGAGTGGCGTACCTTGAGTGCGCCCGGACTGAGTTCGCCGCAGCAGGCACCGGACGTGGCAGGCGAACTTTGGGTCGGTTGCGGTAATGGCTTTGCGGCGCATGGCGAGATATTGCGTGGCCGTTATGCCAGGCAGTTGGCCGAAGTGATGCCCGATGTGTTGCCCCACGCGGCGCAGATTGCCGTGCTGGGTGCGGCGCAGTTCAAACGTGGTTTGGGCATGGATGCGGCTGAAGCTGCGCCTTTGTATATCCGGAATAAAGTTGCATTGAAGACGAGCGAGCGATGAGCGCCCAGTTACAGGAAATCGTCGCTATTCGTCCCATGTGCCAGGAAGATCTCGAGGCGGTGGTTGCGATCGAATACGAGATTTATCCTTTCCCGTGGAGCTACGGCAATTTCCGCGACTCGCTCAATGCCGGCTACAGTTGCTGGGTATACGAGCTGAGCGGATTCGTGATCGGATACAGCGTGATGATGGTGGCTGTGGGCGAGGCGCATCTGCTCAACCTGGGTATTGCGCCGGATTGGCAGGGCAGGGGATTGGGGCGGCGCTTCCTTCACCAGTTGATCAATCGAGCACGTGATTACCATGCCGAAACCCTGTTGCTGGAGGTGCGCCCTTCGAATGTGGTAGCGCGTCAGCTTTATCTGAGCACCGGCTTTACCGAAATCGCCGTGCGCAAGAAATATTACCCGGCTGAAGATGGGCGCGAGGATGCGGTTTTGATGGAGTTGTCGTTATGACGAGCAGGCGCGAGCTCTTTCTTCAGGAAATGGGGCTGGGGCCGGTGTGGCGTGCTCGGGGGGCGCTGACTGCCGCACCTGATCTGGGCGCTGTGGGAGCCATGAATTGGACTGAGCTAAAAGCTGTCGTGGCCGGTTGCACCGCCTGCGAACTTCACAAGACCCGCACCCATACGGTGTTTGGCATAGGCGACGAGAACGCTGACTGGCTGTTTATCGGCGAGGCACCCGGCGCGGAAGAGGATGCCCAGGGAGAGCCCTTCGTCGGCCAGGCCGGCAAGCTGCTCGACAATATGCTGAAAAGCATCGGCCTGAAGCGGGGCGAGAACGTATATATCGCCAACGTGGTGAAGTCGCGTCCGCCAGGCAACCGTGATCCTCATCGTGATGAGATCGCAGCATGCATTCCCTACCTCAAGCGCCAGATCGAACTGATCCAGCCGAAGCTGATTGTCGCCCTGGGGAAGGTCGCCTCCGAAACGTTGCTTGGACACGAGGCGACAATCGCCAGCCTGCGCGGCAAGATGCATGCTTACCAGGATATTCCGCTGATCGTGACTTATCATCCGTCTTACCTGCTGCGCACCCTGCAAGACAAAGCCAGGGCGTGGGAGGATTTGTGCCTGGCTAAACAGGCCATGCAGGACTTGTGTTCCAGAGAACCGGCTACACTATAAGCACTATTGCTTACTGAGGAGGTTGTTATGCGTAACTGGCGGATATTTGTGTTGCTTCTGCTGTTTATGTCCTTGAGCGGCTGTGGCTACAACACGCTGCAATCCACCGACGAGCAGATCAAGGCTGGCTGGTCCGAGGTGCTCAACCAGTACCAGCGCCGGGCCGATCTGGTGCCCAACCTGGTTAATGTGGTCAAGGGCTATGCCGCGCATGAGAAAGAGGTGTTGACTCAGGTGACCGAGGCGCGTGCCAGGGTAGGGGCAATGCAGGTGACTCCCGAACTGATCAACGATGAGCAGACTTTTGCGAAATTTCAACAGGCCCAGTCCCAGATGAGCAGCGCGCTCTCCCGCTTGCTGGCGGTGTCGGAGAGCTATCCGCAGCTCAAGGCCGATGGGGTGTTCCGCGACTTGCAGGCGCAACTCGAAGGCACGGAAAACCGCATCACCGTTGCGCGAAACCGTTATATCAAGGCGGTTCAGGAATACAACGTGACGGTGCGCTCCTTCCCCAGCAATCTCACGGCGATGCTGTTCGGCTTCAAGACCAAGCCCAACTTCAGCGTGGAAAACGAGAAAGAAATTTCCACTGCCCCAAGGTGGATTTTGGCGCTTCGCCTGCCGCCAAGTAAATGCAACGCTGGCTGACCGGTCTGATCGCCGTCCTGTGGCTGCTTGGCGCACCATGGGCGGCGGCGGAGGTGGCGGTGCCACCTCTCAAGGCGCGCGTCACTGATCTGACTGGGACTACAACCTGGCCAGCAAGCAGCACTGGGACAAACTCTGCAAGCCTTTGAAAACAAAAAAGGCAGCCAGATCGCCGTCCTGATCGTCCCCACTACCCAGCCTGAAACCATCGAACAATACGCCATTCGCGTGGCAGAAGCCTGGAAGCTCGGGCGCAAGGATGTGGACGATGGCGTGTTGCTCCTGATTGCCAGGAAAGACCGTGCCTTGCGCATCGAGGTGGGTTACGGTCTGGAGGGCGTGATTCCCGATGCGGTGGCGAAGCGCATCGTCAGCGAGATCATTACGCCCCATTTTAAGCAGGATGACTATTTTGGCGGTATCCAGGCCGGAGTCGAGCGCATCATCAGGGCGGTCGAAGGCGAGCCGTTGCCGGAGAGGAAATCAACGCAACCGGAGGGAGGCAGCGGCGACTGGCTGGCCATCGGATTTGTGCTTGCCGTCGTGGTGGGGGGCGCGATGCGCGCCCTGCTTGGCCCGTTTTTCGGCGGACTGGTTGCCGGTTCGATTGCGACCGTCGTCGCCTGGCTATTGTTCGCCTCATTGATGATGGCGCTGGTTGCGGGCTTCTTTGTTTTTATCTTTACCCTGTTCGGTCGGCACGGTGGCGGGGGCTGGTCCAGTGGAGGCGGCGGCTTTGGAGGCGGCGGATTCGGTGGTGGAGGCGGTGGTTTTGGTGGCGGCGGCGCTTCGGGAAGGTGGTAAAAAGATGAAGATCGGGCGAATTCTCAGGCATTTGTTGACCACTCCATGGCGGATGAGGCGGGTATTTCCGCCGCTCACGATGCGCGCCATCGAAGCGGCAATCGGGGAATCCGAAGCCACCCATTTCGGAGAGATCCGCTTCGCTGTCGAGACAGCGCTCGCTCCACTGGCGCTGCTGCAGGACCGCAGTGCCAGAGAGCGTGCCGTGGAGGTGTTTTCACAGCTACGGGTGTGGGACACCGAGCGCAATAATGGCGTGCTGATTTATCTTCTGCTCGCTGATCGGCGCGTGGAAATCGTGGCCGATAGAGGTATCCATCGCGATGTAGGGCAGCCGGGCTGGGAAGCGATTTGCCGGGAGATGGAGAATGCATTCCGTCGGGGGGAATTCGAGCAGGGCGTGGTGGCAGGAATTCGTTCAGTGGCCAGCTATCTGGTCCGACATTATCCGGCGAGCGGTTTTAACGAAAACGAATTGCCGGACAGGCCGATCATTCTTTAGAAATCAGTGCCGTGTGTCATCAAGCAGTGCGACATCATCGAACTGGCGCTGATTGTTCTCGTGCCGCTTTTTCAGGTAATACATCATGCCGCTCACGAACAGTCCAAATAGCGCGATGATGATGTAAATCGACAGATTCAAATAGATCAGCAACGCATACAGGCCGGTCATGGCGAGGATCGAAAGATTTTCGTTGAAGTTCTGCACTGCAATCGAATGGCCTGCGCCCATCAGGATGTGGCCGCGATGCTGCAACAGCGCATTCATCGGCACCACAAAAAACCCTGACAGAGCGCCGATGAAGACAAGCAGCGGCACGGCAATCCACAGGTCGTGCACGAAATTCATGCCGAGAACGATCAGTCCCATGGCGATGCCAAGCGGGATCACTTTCACCGATTTGCGCATCGTGACCATTTTTGCCGCCAGTATCGCGCCGATCGCGACGCCTATCGCCACCACCCCCTGTAGCATGCTGGCTTTGGACAGATCCATGTTGAGCGCCGCCTCAGCCCACTTCAGGACGATGAACTGCAGGGTTGCCCCAGCGCCCCAGAACAGGGTGGTGACAGCGAGCGATACCTGGCCCAGCTTGTCGCGCCATAGCAATTTAAGGCAGTGGTTGAAATCGTGTAACAGGTAGAGCGGATTTTTTTTCAGGATCCGGTGGTCCACTCCAGTATCGGGGATGAACAGATTGAATGCGGCGGCAATCAAATAAATGCTGCCGATGATGCCGATACTCATCTCAGGAACCGTGTCGATGCCGGTGTCTATCATCGGGAAATCGAAGTTCAACAGGGCCTGGGCGAGGGCCGGTTCAACCAGCATTCCGCCAACCACGGTGCCGAGGATGATTGCCATCACTGTCAGGCCCTCTATCCAGCCATTGGCGACCACCAGCAGGCGATGCGGAAGCAGTTCAGTGAGGATGCCGTACTTGGCGGGGGAGTATGCGGCGGCGCCCAGGCCGACGACTGCGTACGCAGCCAGCGGGTGGACGCCGGCGAACATCATCAGACAGCCGATAATCTTGACGCCATTGCTGATCAGCATTACCCGACCCTTGGGCATCGAGTCGGCAAAAGCACCGACAAACGCGGCGAGCAAGACGTAGGAAACGGTAAAAAACAGCTTGAGCAGGGGTTCGTATTCCTGCGGTGCATGCATGTCGCGCAAGGCGAATATGGCGGCGATCAGCAGGGCATTGTCGGCCAGCGCGGAGAAGAACTGTGCTGCCAGAATAATGTAAAAACCGCGCTTCATCCGCTTGTGGTGGTCTGTCCGATGTTGGTTCGCCGACCTTCCTGGATGAAGGTCAAACGCTTTATACCATGAAACAAACTGGGCTGCCATGCGGCCAATCAAAGTTGGAGTTTGACCTATCTTTGCGCCTCAATTTGTGATTGAATATACGACCATTAAATTTACTTATGATTCCCTATGGCAGACCGCCGACTCCAGGTTTTCTATACCGTTGCCAAGCAATTGAGCTTCACCAAGGCAGCGGAGATATTGTTCATGACTCAGCCTGCGGTCACGTTTCAGGTCAAGCAGCTGGAAGAACATTTCAACACGCGTCTGTTCGAGCGCAGTCACAGCAAGATTGCACTGACATCGGCAGGGCGTCTGGCAATGGAGTACGCCGAGCGGATACTGAACCTGACTGCGGAAATGGAAACCCGGATGACGGAAATGACGGGGGAGGTCGGCGGCACGCTGCTGATCGGTGCCAGTACGACGATTGCGGAATATATGCTGCCGCGCATGCTGGGTGATTTCAAGGCGCGTTACCCCCAGGTCCAGGCGCGACTTACGGTTGCAAACTCGGAAACGGTTGAATTCAAGGTCGCCGATCACACCCTCGACATTGGTCTGATCGAGGCGCCTTCCCATCATCCCAGCCTGAAATCGGAAGTGTGCTGCGAAGATGAACTGGTGATGATCTGTTCACCGCAGCATGAACTGGCGAAACTTTCCTTTGCTTCGGCGGATAAGCTGGCCGTACAACCTTATATCAGCCGAGAAGCTGGTTCAGGTACGCGCGAAGTGGTGGACGATTTCTTCAAGCGCGCTGGCTACTCGCCGGATGACTTGAATATCGCGATGGAACTGGGTAGTCCTGAAGCGATCAAAGGGGCGGTTGAGGCGGGGCTGGGTATTGCAATCGTTTCGCGAGCTACCATCCTCAAGGAAGTCAAACTCGGTGATCTGGTTGCGGTGCCATTGGAGCCGCGTCTGATCCGACCGCTGTCGGTGGTTTATGCCACGGAAAAATTCCGATCCAAGTTGTTGCAGTCCTTCCTGGACTTCACGACCGCAGCACTGAAATGAAACCTGAAGAGAAGAAACTGCTGCGCCTGCTGGAGAGGCTTTCCGCAGAGCAGCAGGATACCGTGCTCGCCTTTGTCGAATTTCTTGCCGCCCGCAATCCTGCTGTAGACATTGCCGTTTCTCAGGAACCCCTGGCTATTCCCCGTCCTGCTGAAGAATCCGTGGTCAAGGCGATCAAGCGGCTGCGGGAAACCTATCCGATGCTGAATACCGACAAGCTGCTGCATGAAGCTTCTAGTTACATGATGAAGCATGTCATGCATGGCAAGCCGGCTGTCGAGGCGATCGACGAACTGGAAGCCTTGTTTGCCCGGTATTATGAAGCGCACCAGGATGGTGAGATTCGAGCGGTCAGCGGCCAGCCATCAGCTTGAAATAAATGCTGCAACGATTTGGCTGACCGCTGAAAGCTGTTTTAAAGCACCTCCGCCGCATAATCCGCCAGCCTTGAACGTTCGCCGCGCATCAGCGTGACGTGGCCGGAGTGTTCCCATCCCTTGAATCGGTCCACTACGTAAGTCAACCCGGAGCTGCCCTCGGTCAGATAAGGCGTGTCGATCTGTGCGATGTTGCCCAGGCAGACGACCTTGGTGCCGGGGCCGGCACGGGTGACCAGGGTTTTCATCTGTTTCGGCGTCAGGTTTTGCGCCTCATCGATGATCAGGAATTTATTCAGGAAGGTCCGGCCACGCATGAAGTTGAGCGACTTGATCTTGACCCGTGAGCGGATCAAGTCCTGCGTTGCCGCCCGTCCCCAGTCGCCGGCATTTTCGTCAGTCTTGTTGAGCACGTCCAGGTTGTCTTCCAGCGCGCCCATCCACGGGGCCATCTTTTCTTCTTCGGTGCCGGGCAGGAAGCCGATATCTTCCCCAACCGGGACGGTGACCCGGGTCATGATGATTTCGCTGTAAAGTTTCAGGTCCAGCGTTTGCGTCAGGGCGGAGGCCAGGGTAAGCAGGGTCTTGCCGGTACCGGCTTGGCCGAGCAGGGTGATGAAGTCCACCTCCGGGTTCATCAGCAGGTTCAGGGCGAAATTCTGTTCGCGGTTGCGCGCGGTGATGCCCCAGACGCTGTGCTTGAGATGAGTAAAATCCTTGACTGTTTCCAGCACGGCGGTGTTGCCGTTTAATTCCCTGACGATCGCGTGGAACGGATTGTCGTATTCGAAATAGACGAATTCGTTGATCATCAGGCTGGCGCAAAGCGGCCCTTTGATTCGATAAAAGGTATGGCCGGCTTCCTGCCAGGATTCCATGCCTTTGCCGTGGTGATCCCAGAAATCCTGCGGCAGTGCCTTGAGTCCGGTATAAAGCAGGTCGGTGTCTTCCAGCACCTTGTCGTTGAAGTAATCTTCTGCGGCATAGCCCAGGGCGCGGGCCTTGATGCGCATATTGATGTCCTTCGACACCAGGATGACCTCGCGCTTGGGGTGTTGCTGCTGCAGGTGCATCACCACGCTGATGATCTGATTGTCGGCCTTGCTGGTCGGCATGCCTGCGGGCAGTTCTCCGTCCATCTGTTTGGTTTGCAGGAACAGACGTCCGCTACAGTTGCGATCGTTGATGGAGAGGGGGAAGCCGTCTTCCATCGCGGTCTGTGCGCCGGTGACAATTTCGTCCAGGAAGCGGCTGGCCTGGCGCGCATTGCGCGCGACCTCGGTCATGCCTTTTTTGTTGTTGTCCAGTTCTTCCAGGGTGATCATTGGCAGGAAGATATCGTGTTCATCGAAATGGAACAGACTCGACGGATCATGCATCAGCACATTGGTGTCGAGAACGAAGATCTTGGAATGGATATGTGACTTTCGTGCCATTGGGAACCCTTTATTTAAGCGTCGCGATGAAATCAACCACTTCCTGGGCATGGCCGGTGACCTTCACGCCGCGCCATTCGCGCCGCAGCACCCCATTTCCGTCGATGGCGAAGGTGCTGCGTTCGATGCCCCTGACCTGTTTACCATACATGTTTTTCATTTTGATGACGCCGAACAGATTGCAGGCGGCTTCTTCCTTGTCGCTGAGCAACTCGAAGGGCAGATTCTGTTTCGCCTTGAAATTCTCGTGGGACTTCAGGCTGTCTCGCGAGATGCCGTAAATCTGGCAGCCAAGGGATAAAAATTCCTGATAAAGATCGCGGAACTGCTGCGCTTCGGTAGTGCAGCCGGGTGTGGAGTCTTTGGGATAGAAGTACAGAACTACGGGTTTTTTGGCCGTGGATAAGCGGAATGGCTTGTCTCCAGTCGCAGGAAGCTCAAAATCTGGAACGGGTTGGTCGAGCATAGAAGTTTCCGTGTTGGACATGGCACCATTGTTGACAAAAATCGGCGTTAGCGCAACAGGCAACACAGCGTATTTTTCAGAGATGGTGGGCGCGCAGATTTATGCCTTGCATGAGCATGAAGCAAGTTCATCGGCGGGCTGGGCTGAAAAATTGCCGCCGCAAGCTGCCACCACCTCTGGCTTGGCCAATTCCCGTTCGATGATATCCATAGTGGCCCGGCCAATGTACTCGCTGTTCTGATCGGATGTTTCGATCGCTTCGAGGTAGGCGCGGCCGATCAGGCGACCGAGAGGTTGCGGATTGTAAAGCAGCTTTTTGATGAGAAACGGATTGAAGGTGAGCGGGTCATAGCCCGGTTTCAGATACCCTTGACCGATTAACAGGCGCTCTACCGGCGTGCCGGGTTGAACGCCGATGAAAAAGATGAACGGCAGCACGTTGTCGCGACCGAACATGGCATACAGTTCCTTGATTTTCTCGACGGTTTTCAGCAGGGTTTGGACAGTTTCCCCGGGGGCGTTCAATGGCATGTAGAGCTTGACTTTCTGATTGGTGAAGCCGTTCGCCTGGAACATGCGAAAAGCGTCCATCTGCTGCTCCAGCGAATAACCCAGGGTCAGCTTGTCGATGATTTCCTGCGACCCGGTGAAGGACAGATCGACGCTGGCCATTCCTGTTGCCAGCATTTTCTGCGCGATTCCCGGTGTCAGATGGTTCAGTCGCAGATATCCTGACCAGGTGATATCAATTTTTCTTGCCAGCAATTCGTCCAGGATATGTTCGACGTGCTCGGTGCTCCTCTTGGTTGAGCAGAATTGTGCATCCGTGAACCAGATCCGCTTGACGCCATAGCGTTTGTTCAGTGTTTCCACCTCTAATGCGATCTCAGCCGGCTCGCGATAGCGCTGCGTTGCCCCCTCGATTTTGTTGTAGAGGCAGAAATGGCATTGAAGAGGGCATCCTCTCTTGGTGTGCACGCCGATGTCATCGTCGAGATAGCGGTGGAAATCGGGAAAAATCGATTCGACGTAAGGGAAATCAACCGCCGTAAGCTGGCGCAAATCGAATGTTTCCGCCCGTTTTCTATGCTCGACGCGACCGGACTTGTTCTTGTAGAAATACTCGCCGGCTGGCTGGGTGAAGCCATCGACAATCGACAGCATGGTGTCCTCGCCTTCGCCGATGACTATCACCGTATCGGGCGGGCATTTCTCGGCGACATATTTTCCGAATATCGACACAGCCGTTCCACCGACCACCACGCGCGTGTCGGGTAGCATCCGCTTGACCAGCTTCATGTAGCCAAAGTTGCGAATCCGGCTGGCCACATAGTCATAGATAATTGACAGCGAATCCTTGGCCGCTTTCAGCCTTCTAAACAACTTCGGTGAATGGTCAAAGTTCATGACGACGCCGAGTGCGTCGTCTTCAGGGTGGGGGCCGAAGGATTGCATGTTGCGCCATGAAAAAGCCACCACGTCCGGGCGCAACGTTTTCAACCGCTCTTTTAAGACGCGCTTGCGGTCGAATGGCGCTACCAAAGCCAAATCGAGAAGGTGCTGATGAATGTTCGGGCGTTGTTTGTGTATGTAATCTGCAACATAGATGACGCCGCCGGGATAGATCTTCCAACAGGGCAGACGGACATACAACACGGATTTGGTTTCAGTAGGCATGGTTATTATTCTGTATATTAGGTCTTGAAATGCCTTGAGGGACGCGCCAGAATGAGTCGTAGATACGTCTATATGGATGATTTAAATATTAGCATATATTTATATAGAATGACGTTTGGTAATATTTTTTGTCTGGCTGAAAAGTTAATGTCGTTCAGTTTGGCAGCGTGGAAAAGACATCAAATTATGCATGTAGCCTGCCAGGAACGCCGACATGAATTCCATTGCCGTTTTGCCTAAACCCACAACCCAGCGAATGTTTTTCGCCTTGTGGCCCAGTGCCGATGTCGCTGCTGATCTGGCCAAAGCGGGAAGATGCTTGCATGAAGCTTGCGGCGGGCGCTGTACCCGAGTGGAAACGATCCACCTTACGCTGGTGTTTCTCGGCGAAGTCGAGCTTGAGAAGATTGACGACCTGCACACGCTGGCTGGACAGATTCGAGCCTATTCTTTTAACCTAAACCTGACCCGCCTGGGTTGGTGGCCACACAATCGTATTGCCTGGGCTGCGCCCGACAAAACGCCATCCGAGTTGGCTCATCTGACCGATGAGTTGCAGCATAAACTGGGAGGAGCGGGAGTGAACTTCGATGCGAAACCTTTTGTGCCACATATTACTTTGTTGCGGAAGGGTTCTTGCAAAGACAAATTGCTTCCTGAGGTGCATGTGGAATGGAGTGCCAAGGATTTCGTTCTGGTCAGGTCAGTGACTAGCGAAGGCCAGGCTGTCTACGAGGTGGTGGGGCGCTGGCCGTTGGTGCAGGGCGATGAATTTCCCGGCCTTGGGGTTACGAGGCCGGATAAATGATGTGTTATCAAGACTGGACGGATGCTTTATCCCGTTACGCCGGGATGGATTTTTCTTGACAGATAAGCATTTTCCGATAGGATTGCCTCTTCTGCGCACGGATTTAACCGCAAATCTGCCGCGGCAAAAAAATTAATAAAATTGCTTAAAATTAACCAATTGGAGGATGTATGAAGATTAAGGGCCTAGCCATCGCAGCGCTTGCTGCCAGCCTGACTGCCGGAGCGGTCACAACCGCAGTAGCCCAGGATATACCCAACTGGATCGGTGTTTCTGTTGGCAATACGCAGTTCAGCAACGGCAGCAACAATTTTAATTCCAGCAACACCCTTAGTGGAATTACGCCCGGTTCAACAGAGAATTCCGATAACGCCTGGAAAATTTATCTGGGTATCCCGTTCAACAAATACCTGGGCCTGGAACTTGGCTATGCCAAACTGGGCGATCAAACCATTAGCGGAACGTTTAATGCCGCTGCCGCCACCGCTAGGGCGACCAGCACGGCTTACCTCATTGATCTAGTAGGCAACTACGACTTCAATGAAAGTTTTTCCCTGTTAGGTAAGCTAGGCATGCATCGTTGGGGCGTGAATGATGACACACTCAAAAATGCCGTAAATGCTACCAATGGCGCCGATGGCTTCGATTTTACTTACGGCCTGGGCGTGCAGTACAACGTGAACAAAGATGTTGGCTTGCGTATGGAGTGGGAGCATATTAATGACATGGGTCATGAGGGCACCACCGGAAAAATCGACGCCAATCTTATTACTATCGGTGTCGTGTACAGGTTCAAGATTCTGTAAGAATCTTACGCAGCTTCAAAAAAATCGGGCGAATATTTCGCCCGATTTTTTTTGCCGTTGCAGCTTTGTCTGCGAGGTGGCAGGCTACAGGCTGTTGTTATAAATAGATAAATTTTTCCAGATGGACTGTCAGTTCCTTTGGTGTGGCCTTGGTGTAGTCCTTGTCCAGACTTTCGCTGATCAGGCTGTGCACCTGGGTGCTGAAGGTGTTGTTGAGCAGGCCGCGGAAATGGGGTTCGGCTGCCACGATGAGGCGCTGGTACTCGTTGCCGGTGCGGCCTTGTTCGATATGGTGCGCGATTTCACGGGCGAATATTTCATGCTCGTGCTGCTTAGGATCGGTGGCTGGCTGGCGAGCACCGTGGCCATTGCCGGCACTTTGCATGTGCCCGGAGCGGTCGCTTACCAGATCCGAGTTTTTTTTTCGGCTGTCGGGGTGGTCGAAGGCGGCGACTTTTTCCAGCCCCTTGCTGATTCCCGTGTTGGAGTAGAGTTTTGCTTCACTGGCGTTTGCGACAAGTATCCAGGTGGTAGTCATATTGCCCTCATTGAGTGAATGAACAAGACCAGGTTGAAGCGTAGCATATCGAGTCAAATCATGGCTTGATTTTACTCAAGCAATGCTATTTTTGCGGCGTTGCGGAAGCCTTCCATGCTGATGTCTGCGGGCCGGAGAATGAGGGCATCGCCAAATTGGGCATAATGTTTCGCTGTGGATTTGTTGTAGGCGGGGTCGTAGTGTTTTAGCAGTAATTCCCCGACCAGTTCGTCCCAGACCCGCCCGGTGGAAAGTGCCTGCCATTTCTGGATCACGCCCTTGCCGTGTATCCCGGTCAGGTGGTCCAGCTTGTTACAAAGTGTTTCCGGATTGTCGAGGAAATGGACGTACTCCTCCTTGAGCAGTGCGATGCGCTGTTCCAGCGCCATTTCGACACGGACGCACTGGCCGCGTTGCCACATTTCTTCCAGCAAGGCGTCTGGTGCCCGAATGTTGCCGATCTTTTTGCTTTCCGCTTCTACATATATGGGATGATCAGGGTCGAATTTCTGCAGTGCTTCCCAAAGTCGGCTTTCGAACATCTTTTGAGATGGCTGGTCAGCATCGGGCAGGTTGCCCAGGATCGAGCCGCGGTGGGCGGCGAGGCCTTCCAGATCCAGCACCTGTGCGCCCAGTTCATCCAGCGCGGCCAGCAGGCGGCTTTTGCCGGAACCGGTCGGCCCGCAGATGACCCGGTAGCGGTAGCGACCAGGCAAGGTCTGCAACGTTGCCAGTACCATGGTGCGGTAGGCTTTGTAGCCCCCTTTCAACTGCTGGGCGCGCCAGCCGATCTGGTTCAGGATGTGTGTCATTGCGCCGCTGCGGCTACCTCCTCTCCAGCAGTAGATCAGGGGGCGCCAGTTTTTCGGCTTGTCGGAAAAATGCCGTTCCACATGGTCGGCGATGTTGCGCGCAACCAGCGCCGCGCCGATTTTCTTGGCATCGAAAGCCGAGGTCTGTTTGTAAATGGTGCCCACCCGCTCGCGCTCCTCGTCGTTAAGCACCGGAAAATTCACGGATCCCGGGATATGGTCCTCGCGGAACTCGGACGGTGATCGTACATCGATGATATCGTCAAACTTAGCCAACTGTGCTAGGGTTAAGCCCTCGGCGGCAAGGGTGTTATGCCCGCGCTCATTACTTGTAAAAATCATTGGGTATCAAGAAATAATTTAAAGGTCGAGAAATTATAGTATGGATGTCAAGTTAACAGAGTTCTCGCATGGTGGGGGCTGCGGCTGCAAAATATCTCCATCAGTGTTGAGTGAAATCCTCTCCACTATGCCGGCGCGCGCAATCTTTCCCGATCTCCTGGTCGGGATCGAATCCAGCGACGATGCTGCAGTCTACCGCTTGAATGCGGCGCAGGCGATTGTCGCGACCACTGATTTCTTCATGCCGATCGTGGACGATCCATTCGATTTCGGACGCATTGCTGCTACCAACGCGATTTCGGATATCTACGCCATGGGCGCACAGCCGATCATGGCGCTTGCCATCGTCGGCATGCCGATCGGCAAGCTGCCGGTCGAGGTGATCCGTGAAATTCTCAAAGGCGGCGAATCGGTGTGTGCTGCAGCAGGCATCCCGATTGGGGGTGGCCATTCGATCGATTCCACGGAACCGATTTATGGGCTGGTCGCGCTGGGCATAGTCCATCCCGACCGAGTCAAACGTAATGACCGGGCCCAGGCGGGTGATGCGCTGATTCTTGGAAAAGGTCTCGGCATCGGTATCATGAGTGCTGCGTTAAAGAAAAACGAGCTGTCGGAAGAGGGCTACCGCCAGATGATAGCCAGTACCACTCAACTTAATACGCCGGGGGCGGTGCTGGCTGCCATGCCGGGCGTGCATGGCTTGACCGACGTCACCGGCTTTGGGTTGCTGGGCCATTTGCTGGAAATTTGCCACGGCTCCAAGCTGGCTGCCGAGGTTGAATTCGATTGCTTGCCTTTGCTTCCGGTAGCGCTGAATCTGGCAAAACAGGGTTATGCGCCGGGTGCGGCTGCCCGCAATTGGGCGAGTTATGGGCACGAGGTGGCTTTGCCGGAATCTATGCCGGGGTGGCAGAGAAATATGCTGTGCGATCCGCAAACCAGCGGCGGTTTGCTGGTGGCCTGCGCTCAGGATGATGTGGAAAGTGTGCTGGAGATATTCAACCAGCAGGGTTTCGGCTTTGCGAGCGTTATCGGCAAGCTTCGTGCCGGTGAGCCGAAAATCTTTGTTAAATAGGTTTTCTTAAGATAATCAAGCGGGTGGGTCATGGTGAAATTGCTGATTATTGAGGATGATGAGGCTGCGGCGGGCTCTCTGAAGCGCGGTCTGGCGGAAGCCGGCTATTCCGTCGAGCTGGCTCATGATGGCGAGCGTGGCTTGCAGCAGGCTCAGGCCGGGGACCATGATCTGTGGGTGATCGATATCATGCTGCCCGGGCGCGACGGACTGTCGGTCCTGAAAGCTTTGCGCGAGCAAGGAAGGCGGACACCGGCATTGATACTGAGCGCACTCGGCAAGGTGGACGATCGAGTGGAAGGACTGCGTGCCGGAGGCGATGATTACGTGGTCAAGCCTTACGCCTTCGCCGAATTGCTGGCGCGGATCGAGGCGCTGCTGCGGCGTGTGACCAGTTTTGGAGGCGGTCCGGAAACCATGCTGGAACTGGCTGACCTGAAAATGGATTTGCTCAGCCGCAGCGTAACCCGCAGCGGCCAGGAAATTGATCTGCAGCCGCGTGAATTTCGCCTGCTGGAATACCTGATGCGTCATGCCGGGCAGGTAGTGACACGTACCATGCTGCTGGAAAATGTCTGGGAATATTTTTTTGATCCTCAGACCAATGTGGTGGACGTCCACATCAGCCGGCTACGTCAGAAAATTGACAAATCTTTCGCCACTCCCCTGCTGCACACAGTGCGGGGAAGCGGCTATATCCTGCGACCGGAGCCTTGAGTGGTCGGAGTGTGGCTTGCTATCGTTTTGCTGCTGGGCCTGATCGGTGGGCTCGCTGGTTATTGGTGGTTGCAGCGACGGCAGCAGCAGGCGAATGAGGCATTGCTGCGCCAGCAACTGGTTGCGGTGACCCAAAGTACTCGGCAGACGGGTGACAATATCGCCCACGATTTAAGAACGCCGCTGACGCGCTTGCGCGCCGATGTCGAAGACGCCTTGCGACATGACGATGCCATGATGCACCGAGGCACACTGGAAAGAGTGCTCGACGAAATCCAGAACATGCAGAACATTGTCAATGCGCTGCTCACGCTAGGCCAAGCCGAGGCGGGCGCCATGCGGGTGAGGAAAAAGACCGTCGACCTGTCCGGGTTGTTGGAAGAGTTGATTGAACTGTACATGCCTTCCGCCGAAGAAAGGCGCCTTACCTTGCGAAGCCGGATTGCCCCGAACCTTAACATCGAAGCCGATCGTCAGTTGCTCGCACGGATTTTTGCCAATTTGTTCGACAACGAGCTCAAGTACGTTCCGGCCGGCGGCACCATCCTCCTGTCTGCACTTGCCAATGGGTTGAATGTGGAAATTCGGGTGGAAGATGATGGCCCAGGTATTCCTCTTGAAATGCGCGACAAGATTTTCGAACGCTTTGCCCGGCTTGATCCCAGCCGGACCCTGTCGGGTGGGGCCGGGCTGGGGCTCTCCCTGGTTAAGGCTTTCGCGCAATTGCTTCAGGGCGACGTGCGCGTGGCTGAAAGCAGTCTGGGCGGGGCCGCTTTTATCTTGACGTTGCCAATATCGGTTGCAGAAGTTTCCAAACCTTTTCCATGATCAGCGGCTGTGCAGTGGTAGTAGGATGCAGCCCATCCGCCTGAAACAACTTCGGATTGTCGGCAAATCCTTCAAGCAGGAAGGGGAGCAACGGGATTTTATGATGCTGCGCAGCCCGTTGGTAAATAGACTGGAACTTGGCGGCGTAGGCGTTGCCATAGTTGGGAGGAAGGCGCATCCCGATCAGCAGTACCCGGGCTTTGCGGTTGCGGCAAGTAGTTATGATGGCATTAAGGTTGGATGCGGTGGCATCCAGCGGCAGTCCGCGTAGCCCGTCGTTTGCCCCCAGTTCCAGGATCACCACCGCCGGTCGATACTCGGCCAATACCTGTTCGATTCTGTAACGACCACCGCTCGTGGTTTCACCGCTGATGCTGACGTTGACTACCTGGTAGCCGAGTTTTTTCTGGTGAATCCGCTGCTCGAGGAGAGACACCCAGCCCCTGTCGGCGGGAATGCCGTAGGCAGCGGAAAGGCTGTCGCCGAAGACCAGAATGACCGGTGCGTGCTGTGCGGCTTGGGCGGCGGCACCCCAGAGCAGGAAACAAACCATCAGCAGCAGGCGCGTAAACATGAATTCAGTCCCTCAAAATTTTATTGTGCAGGCAATTGCGCTAACCAAGCAAGTAACCAGCGAGGGCGCGCCGTTGATTATCCTCGACCGGCTCGATTTCTCGGCCTCGCCGGGCGAATCGGTTGCCGTGCTGGGCGCTTCCGGTTCGGGAAAATCCACCCTGCTCGGCTTGCTGGCTGGCCTGGACGCGCCCACCGACGGCAAGGTTCTGCTGGATGGCGTCGATCTGTTTGCGCTCGATGAGGATGGGCGGGCAGCCTTGCGCGGGCGTCTGGTTGGCTTCGTGTTCCAGTCGTTTCAGCTCCTGCCGGCGTTGACAGCGCTGGAAAACGTGATGCTGCCGCTGGAACTGGCCGGGGTGAAGGGCGCCCGTGCCGAGGCCGATTCTGCGCTGGCGCGGGTAGGTCTGGCGCAAAGATCTTCCCACTACCCGCGCCAGCTCTCGGGCGGCGAGCAGCAACGCGTGGCCATCGCCCGCGCCTTTTCCGTCAATCCTCGCCTGTTGCTGGCCGATGAGCCGACCGGCAATCTCGACAGCGCGACGGGTGAGCGCATCATCGATCTGCTTTTTCAACTGAACGAGGAGCACGGCACCACGCTGATCCTGGTGACCCACGACGAGCGGTTGGCACAACGCTGCCAGCGGCGTTTGCATCTGGATAAAGGCGTTCTCGTTACGGAATATCCATGAGCAGCTTCGCCCTTGCTCTCCGTATGCTGCGCCGCGAGTGGCGCGCCGGGGAACTGCGCGTGCTGGCCGCAGCATTGGTCATTGCCGTGGCCAGCGTCACTTCGGTCGGTTTTTTTACCGACCGAGTCGGACGGGCGCTGGCGCAGCAGGCGAATATGCTGTTAGGCGCAGATCTAGTGCTGATCTCGGACCATCTGCCGGACGCAGGTTTTGAGCGCGAGGCGCTGCAGCGCGGTCTGCGGACGGCTCACACCCTGAGTTTTCCCAGTATGGTGCTGCATGGTGGCCGCGCCCAATTGGCGGAAATCAAGGCGGTGAGCAAAAATTACCCGCTGCGCGGGCAATTGCGGGTAGCGCAACAGCCCTACTCCCCGGATCGCGCCAGCAGTGAAATTCCGGCAGTGGGCGCGGCATGGCTGGACGAGCGTCTGTTTAAGCAGCTGGATGCGAGTACCGGCACAGGTCTGGAAGTAGGAGCAAGTCAACTGACCGTGTCCGCCATCCTGGTTCAGGAACCGGATCGCGCCGGAACCCTGTTCAATATCGCGCCACGCCTGCTGATGAATATTAAGGACATTCCAGCTTCCGGGCTGATCCAGGAAGGCAGTCGCGCCAGCTACCGTTTGCTGGTTGCCGGAGAGGTCGGCACGGTTGAATTGTTTCGCACCTGGGCAGCGGCACGGCTGAAGCGTGGCGAGCGTCTGGAAGGCGTATCGGACGCTCGCCCGGAAATCCGCGCTGCGCTGGCGCGGGCGGAGCGTTTTCTCGGCCTGGCTGCGCTCACCAGCATTATCCTGGCAGCGGTAGCGGTGGTCATGGCGACGCGCAGATTTATGGCCCGCCATCTCGACAACTGCGCCGTGATGCGCTGTCTGGGTGCCCGGCAGCGGCTGATTTTCCGTCTTTACCTGGTTCAATTTTTCCTGCTCGGCTTGGCGGCCAGCCTGGTTGGCTGCGTGCTCGGTTATCTCGGGCAGATGGTGCTGGCGCAGCGCTTGGGCAGCATGGTTGCTGTCGAGCTCCCCCTGCCGTCGATGCTGCCCGTCGTACAAGGGGTTCTGACCGGGATGGTGACGCTGTTGGGGTTTTCGCTGCCTTTCCTGCAGCAGTTGAAGCATGTTCCAGCCCTGCGCGTGCTGCGCCGCGAACTCGGCCCTCCCGGGCGCTTCGGCTTGCTCGGCTTTGCCCTTGGGCTGGCCGGCATTGCCGGTCTGGTGCTGTGGCAAGCGGGGGATGCCAAGCTGGGCGGCTATGTGCTGGCGGGCCTGGGCGCGGCCATCCTGGTCGCCGCACTGCTGGCGCTGCTGCTGATCCGAGTCCTGTCCGGGGTGCGCCGTCAGGCTGCCGCATCATGGCGTTACGGGCTGGCCAACATTGCGCGGCGGGCGGGTGGCAGCATGGCGCAGGTGAGCGCTTTCAGCCTGGGAATGTTGATGTTGCTGCTGCTGACCGTGGTGCGCGGCGACCTGATGCAAAGCTGGCAATCCACGCTGCCCGCCGAGGCGCCAAACCGTTTCGTGATCAATATTCAGCCCGATCAGGTTCAGCCGTTGCAGGGGTTTTTCCATGACCGCCAGATTCCGCCGCCAGTGCTTTACCCCATGGTGCGTGGCCGGTTGCTGTCGGTCAACGGCAAGCCGGTGGCCAGCGGGGAATACCCCGATGAGCGCGCGCAACGCCTGATCGAGCGCGAATTCAACCTTTCCTGGTCGGATCGCCTGCCTGATGAAAATCAGCTGGTCGCCGGAGAATGGTGGGTGCGGGGCAGCGCGCAACTGTCCGTTGAGGAGGGAATCGCCATTACGCTCGGCATCAAGCTCGGCGATGAACTGACCTATAGCGTCGGAGGTGCGACTTTCAGCGCTAGGGTAACGAACCTGCGCAAGGTCAACTGGGATTCGTTTCACGTCAATTTCTTCGTGATCGCCTCGCCCGGCGTACTGGAAAAATTTCCCGCCAGCTATATCACCAGCTTCCATTTGCGCGACGCGCAGGTCGGCTTTCTCGATGAAATGGTCAAGGCGTTTCCGAATCTGACGGTGATCGACGTGGCCGCAGTAATGAACGAAGTGCGCACCATCATGGATCGCGTTGCCGGCGCGGTCGAGTTCGTATTTCTGTTTACCTGGCTGATGGGTTTCCCGGTGCTGTATGCCGCGATTGCTGCTACCCGTGACGAGCGGGTGTACGAGACGGCGATATTGCGCACTTTGGGCGCGAGCAGGCGACAGTTGCTTGCGGGCCTGTTCGCCGAGTTTGCCGGGATCGGCCTGCTGGCCGGACTTGTCGCCGCACTCGGCGCGAGCGGGACGAGTTACTTCCTGAGCTCCAAAATACTGGCTTTGCCCTATGAGTTCAACTTCTGGCTGCTGCCGGCGGGAATGCTGGCCGGCGCCTCTGCTATCGGCGTTGCCGGCATCGCCGGTTGCTACAGCGTGCTGAATCAGCCCCCTTTGCAGACGATCAGGGATAGCAGCTAGAATTCGTCTTTTACTTTTTGTAGGAAACTCCATGAAATTCGGCACCCCGTTGAGTCCTTGCGCAACGCGCGTCATGCTGCTCGGCAGCGGCGAACTTGGCAAGGAAGTGATCATCGCCTTGCAGCGCTTCGGCGTGGAAGTCATCGCGGTGGACCGCTATGCGAATGCGCCCGGCCATCAGGTCGCGCATCGCGCTCACGTCATCAACATGGCCGACGGCGCCGCTTTGCGCGCTCTTGTCGAGCTGGAAAAGCCGCACCTGATCGTACCCGAGATCGAAGCCATCGCTACAGACATGCTGGTCGAGATCGAGCGCGATGGGCTGGCCGAGGTGATTCCCACTGCGCGTGCCGCGCAATTGACCATGAACCGAGAAGGCATACGCCGTCTGGCGGCTGAAACGCTGCAACTGCCGGTTTCGCCCTATGCCTTTGCCGACAGTCTGGAAGAACTTCAGGAGGCGATCGATGGTGACATCGGCTATCCCTGCATCGTCAAGCCGGTGATGTCCTCCTCCGGCAAGGGACAATCCAGGCTGGACGGCCCTGCCGATGTAAGGACAGCGTGGGATTATGCCGCCAGTGGCAGCCGGGTGAACCAGGGGCGGGTGATCGTCGAAGGTTTCATCGACTTCGAGTACGAAATTACGCTGCTCACCGTGCGCGCGGTAGGTGCTTCGGGCCGGGTGGAAACTTTCTTTTGCGAGCCGATTGGTCACGTCCAGGTCAAAGGCGATTACGTCGAGAGCTGGCAGCCGCAGGCAATGAGCGATACGGCGCTGGCTCGTTCGCGAGAAATCGCCAGGGCGGTGACGGACAACTTGGGAGGGCGCGGCATTTTCGGCGTGGAATTGTTCATCAAGGGCGATCAGGTGTGGTTTTCCGAAGTCAGCCCGCGCCCGCACGACACCGGCATGGTGACGATGTGCAGCCAGATCCAGAGTGAATTCGACCTGCATGCCCGCGCTATTCTTGGGCTGCCGGTGGACACACGCATGAGGGCGCCAGGCGCCAGCGCGGTGATTTACGGCGGCGTGGAGGCGACCGGCATTGCCTTTGAAGGCGTAGCGGATGCCCTGGCCGTGCCGCAGAGCGATCTGCGCCTGTTCGGCAAGCCGGAAAGTTTTGCTCGCCGCCGTATGGGTGTGGCGCTTGCCAACGGCAAGGGCGTGGATGAGGCGCGCGACCGGGCCAAGCTCGTGGCGAGCAAAGTCAGGCCAGTGATAGGCTAGCCATGCAGACACATTATGAAAGAATGGGTGGCGAGGAAATAGTGCGCAAGTTGGTCGACCGCTTCTACGACTTGATGGACCAGCAGCAGGATTTTCAAGGCATCCGCGAACTGCATGCCAAGAGCCTGAAAGTCTCGCGCGAGAAGCTGTTCATGTTTCTCTCTGGTTGGCTCGGCGGGCCGCCGCTATATGTTGATAAATACGGCCATCCGCGCCTGCGTCAGCGCCACCTGCCGTTCGCTATCGGTGAATTGGAGCGCGACCAGTGGATGAATTGCATGATACAGGCCATGCAGGATGTCGGTCTGGGAGAGGGTGTGCGTGAAGAATTAAAAAGTGCTTTCTGGAAAACGGCTGATTTCATGCGCAACAAGGAGGGTTGATTTCTGCTCGAAAATGACAAAACTGTAACCCATCGTGTTCTGGCAAGAATCTATAATCCAAATCGTGATATTTGGCGGAGTAAGAAAATGAAAATCTTGATGTTGTTGGCGATGGGCGTGCTGGTGGTTTCTGCAACGGCAGCGAAGGCCATGGATGGTGATGCTATTCTGGGCGGCGCGCTTGGTGGCGGAGCAGGTGCCGCTATTGGTTCAGCCATGGGTGGGCGCGATGGCGCAATTATCGGTGGCGCAGTTGGTGGTGCGGCCGGTGTCGCGGTTGCAACATCTGATCGCAAGCGTGAAACCGTGAGGGTGAGGAAGGAAGTTGTTTATGTCGATGACCATGATCATCACGACAATGGCCGGCATCTCGGACACTATAAAAATAAAAACAAGCACGGTCGCCACGATTAAGTCGGGGCAGGTGACAAAAAAAGGCGCTCAGTTTCGAGCGCCTTTTTTCATGGTGTTACCAGTCGGGATTACCGACCGCGGCTGACGGGACGTCCGGTTCCGGTAGCACTCTTGTTCGGGCCGCCGCGACTTGCATAGCCTTCGCGGTTGCCGTTGGGGCGGCCTTCATAGCCGGGACGGCGGTCATTGTTGCCAAAACCAGGGCGCTTGCCTGCTGGGCTGGGCGCGCCGGAACGCATCGGCCGTTTTGCCTCGAAGCCGGGAACGATGTGCGGGGTGATGGCGTGGCCGGTGAAACGCTCGATCTTCTTCAGGTTCATCACGTCCTTGCCGGAAGCAAAGGATACGGCAATCCCCGTGCTGCCTGCGCGACCGGTACGACCGATGCGGTGGACGTAGTCTTCGGCGAACTTGGGCAGGTCGAAGTTGATGACGTGGCTGATGCCGGCCACGTCAAGTCCGCGCGCTGCCACGTCGGTGGCGACCAGTACTTTGATGGCGCCGCTGCGCATGCGGGTGAGGGTGCGGTTGCGCGCGCCCTGGTTCATGTCGCCGTGCAGTGCGGCAGCCTGATGGCCCAGTGCGAACAGGTCTTCTGCCAGCATGTCGGCATCGCGCTTGGTGGAGGTGAAGACGATGGCCTGTTTGACATCGATGTCGGTCAGCAGATGCTGCAACAGGCGATTTTTGTGCGCCATGTCGTCGACGATGTGCAGGCGCTGCTCGATATTCTCGTGCTTGGCCTGTTGCGCGGTCATCTGGATGCGCTTGGGATCTTTCAGCAGGCGCTTCGCCAGGGTTGCGATTGTGCCTTCCAGCGTGGCCGAGAAGAGCAGGGTCTGACGGCTGGCCGGGGTGGCGGCGGCGATTTTCTCGACGTCGTCGATGAAGCCCATGTCCAGCATGCGGTCGGCTTCGTCCAGTACCAGCATTTCCAGGCGCGAGAAGTCGATGCGGCCACGATCGAGATGGTCGATCAGGCGGCCAGGCGTGGCGACGAGGATGTCCACAGGCTGCGACAGCAACTTGTTTTGCAGCGGGTAAGGCATGCCGCCGAGAATGCTGACGGTTTTGACGCGCATGTGTTTGCTGTATTTGCGTGCGGCATCGTTAACCTGGTTTGCCAGTTCGCGGGTCGGGGTCAGCACCAGGATGCGCGGACCTTTGCTCTTGCTCTGTGAAGGTTCGGTCAGGTATTGCAGCGCGGGCAGGATGAAGGCGGCGGTTTTGCCGGTTCCGGTTTGCGCCGAAGCCATCAGGTCGTGACCTGCGAGTACTTCGGGGATGGCCGCAGCCTGGATCGGTGAGGGTTCGGTGTAACCGCTATCGGCGATCGCTTGCAGGATGGCGGGATTCAGATTCAGTTTTTCAAAAGACACGTGTATTTCCTTAAGTTTAAGGTAAAAATAACGCGCAGCAGGCAATAAGCAGGGGTGACCCGATAGATTAAGGGGTCAAGTACCAAACACCACGCGGCGCTAAAACATCGTCGCTAACCGGGGTGAATCGCACTCAGGAAATTCTGAGAAGGAAGGGTCAGGAGCGATGAACAAAGGCTGGAAAGATATTGCTTCAGCCAAGCGGCGCATTATACGGAGATTTTCCAGAAAAGCCAGATATTTATGCTACAATCGCTGACTTTTTTACATAGCAGGAATCAATACATGTCACGCGCCCAACGCAATATTGCAATCATCGCCCACGTCGACCACGGCAAGACCACGCTGGTGGACAAGCTGCTGCACCAGGCTGGCACCTTCGCCTCGCACCAGCATATCGCCGAACGGGTGATGGACAGCAACGATCAGGAAAAGGAGCGTGGCATCACCATTCTCGCCAAGAACACTTCAGTGGAATATGAAGGCGTCCACATCAATATCGTGGATACCCCCGGACACGCGGACTTCGGTGGTGAGGTTGAGCGGGTGCTGGGCATGGTGGACGGTGTGCTGCTACTGGTGGACGCAGTGGAAGGCCCGATGCCGCAAACCCGCTTCGTGACCAAGAAGGCGCTTGCGCTGGGTCTCAAGCCGATTGTTGTGGTGAACAAGATTGATCGTCCTGGCGCGCGCCCGGATTGGGTCGTCAACCAGACCTTCGAACTGTTTGACAAGCTGGGGGCAACCGATGACCAGCTCGACTTTCCAGTGGTCTACGCTTCCGCAATCAACGGCTACGCGATGGTGGAGCTGGACAAGCCTTGCGATCACATGCGCGCCCTGTTTGATACCGTTCTCAAGCATGTAGAACCGCCGAAGGGAGATCCGGATGCGCCATTGCAGTTACAGATTGCCGCACTGGACTATTCCAGCTTCGTCGGTCGTATCGGCATCGGTCGCGTCGCCAACGGTCGCATCAAGCCGGGCCAGCAGGTTGCTGTCATGAATGGTCCGGATGGCACCCCGAAAAATGCCAAGATCAACCAGGTAATGGGATTCCACGGTCTGGAGCGGGTGCAGCTGGATGAAGCGCAGGCCGGGGATATTATTCTGATTACCGGTATTGAAGAAGTGGGCATCGGCGTCACCATCTGCGACAAGGAAAACCCTCAGGGGCTGCCGTTGCTGCTGGTGGATGAGCCAACGCTGAACATGAACTTCCGCGTCAATACTTCGCCGCTGGCCGGCACCGAGGGCAAATTCGTCACCAGCCGCCAGTTGCGCGACCGGTTGCAGAAGGAACTGCTGATCAACGTGGCATTGAAGGTTGAAGAGACCGAAGATGCGGACTCTTTTGTCGTTTCCGGTCGCGGCGAACTGCATCTGACGGTGCTGCTGGAAAATATGCGCCGCGAAGGCTATGAACTGGCCGTGGGCAAGCCGCGCGTGGTGATGAAGGAAATCAACGGCGTCAAGTGCGAGCCCTACGAGGCGTTGACGCTCGACGTGGAAGAAACCCATCAGGGCGCGGCGATGGAAGAGCTGGGACGTCGCCGTGGCGATCTGCAAGACATGCAACCTGACGGCCATGGCCGGGTGCGTCTGGAGTACCGTATTCCTGCGCGTGGACTGATCGGCTTCCAGGGCGAATTCATGACCCTGACCCGCGGTACCGGCGTAATGTCGCACGTGTTCGACGAATATGCCGAAGTCCGGGCCGATATTCCCGGTCGCCGCAACGGCGTGCTGGTCAGCCAGGATAACGGCGAGGCCGTGGCTTACGCCCTGTGGAAATTGGAAGATCGCGGCAAGATGTTTGTGAGCCCCGGCGACAAGCTGTATGAAGGCATGATCATCGGCATCCACAGTCGCGACAATGATCTGGTGGTGAACCCGATCAAGGGCAAGCAACTGACCAACGTGCGTTCGTCCGGCACCGACGAAGCAGTGCGCCTGACTACGCCGATCAAGATGACGCTGGAATCCGCAGTGGAATTCATCGATGACGACGAACTGGTGGAAATTACGCCGAAGTCGATCCGCATCCGCAAGCGTTTCCTTCTTGAGCATGAGCGCAAGAAGGCATCACGGTCTTAAAAGAGCTGTCAGCTTTCAGCTGTCAGCCTTAAAAGCGCGCGGCGATGCCGTGCGCTTTTCTATTTGTAGACCATAGTCTGCGCGTTATACTTTACCTTCCATTTCTTTAGAGGAAGCCATGCCTGAAATCCTGATCGGCATTCTGCTGTTGTTTATCCTGGCCGCCGCCATGTGGCAGGGGTTAAGATTCAGTGGGTTGGCCCGGCAGCAGAATGAACTGCCGACAGTGGTGGCGCAAATCATGGAGGAAAAGCACCGCGCCATGCTGTCCGACCTGCATGAGGGTCTGGCCAGGCAGGGCGATCGTATGAATTCGGCAGCAGCGGAAAACGCCGAGCGCTTGCGCGGGTCGATTTCTCAGGAGCTTCAGTTAAACCGGGATGCGCTGGAAAAATTGCAACTCTCCCAGAGTGCCAGCCTGGCACAGACCCGTGAAGCGATGCTGGCGCAATCCGCCGAGCAGGTGCGCGCCAACCAGGAATTGATTCAGTCCACTCTGCGCAACACCACCCAGCAGCTGACTACGGCCATTGAATCTCTGACCAAGTCAGTGGATGGTCGCCTCGAGCAGATCAGCGGCAAGGTGACGGAGCGGCTGGATGAGGGCTTCAAGAAAACCAACGAGACTTTCGCCAACGTCATGGCACGGCTGGCGACGATCGACGAGGCGCAGAAGAAGATCGACGGGCTTACCACCAACATGGTGAGCCTGCAGGAGCTGTTGGGTGACAAGCGTTCGCGTGGGGCTTTTGGCGAGGTTCAGCTGGAGGCGCTGGTGCGCAATATTCTGCCGCCTTCGGCTTATGCCTTCCAGCAAACCCTGAGCAACGGCAATCGCGTAGACTGCCTGTTGACGCTGCCCGAACCGACCGGCAATGTCGCCGTCGATTCCAAGTTCCCGCTGGAAAACTATCACCGCATGTTCGCTGTCGAGCTGTCGGATGGAGATCGTGCCCAGGCGCTGAAGCAATTCAAATCGGACGTTAAAAAGCATGTGGACGCGATCAGCGAGAAGTACATCATTCCCGGTGAAACCAGCGATGGCGCGGTGATGTTCGTGCCGGCCGAGGCGGTGTTCGCCGAGATACATGGTCATCATCAGGATGACGTGGTGGATTACGCGATGCAAAAACGGGTGTGGATTGTTTCGCCGACCACCATGATGGCGATTCTGAACACCGCGCGGGCCGTGATCAAGGATGTGGAAACCCGCAAGCAGGTGCACATCATCAAGGACGCGCTGAGCAAGCTGGGCAAGGAATTCGCTCGCTTCGACACACGCATGAAAAAGCTGGCAGACCATATCCGCCTGGCCCATGAGGATGCCGAGGAGGTGCATGTCACCAGCCAGAAAATCAGCCGCCGTTTCGCCCAGATCGAGCACGTGCAACTGGATGAATCGGGCGTGCCGGTGCTGGAGGTTCCGGGCGATACACTTATCCTCGGCGAGGATTCCTGAACGTGCTGAAGAATTCAAAAACGCTCATTCTCGCCGGGTTTGGCATGGTATTGTTGGTGATGGTTGGCGTGATCACCATTGGCCTGACGCACATCATGTCGCTGAATGAAAAAATGGCGACCATGAGAAGCATAAATTATGCAAAAGCCTCCCTGATTTCCGAAATGAGTTCTTCTGCGCGAGATCGCGCAATCAGTTTGCACCGGCTGGCGCTATTGACCGATCCCTTTGAATGGGACGAGGAGCAGCTTGAGTTTGGCCGTCTTGCAGCCAGATTTATTCAGGCGCGAGACAAGCTGGTTGCGCTTGGTCTGAGTCAGGATGAGAAGGAACAACTGGCTCAATCGCTGGAGCTGGCAAAACGCGGCGAACAGCTTCAGCAAATGGCGCTTGAATCTTTTCAGCAGTCCAATACAGCGGAAGCGCATCGGTTCTTGCTGAAAGAAGTGATCCCGGCGCAGAAGCAGGTGATCGGGCACCTTATTTTATTTAATGTAAAGCAGCAAGAGCATGAACGCGCAACTGTCGCCGAAGCGACTTCGTCTTTTCATCGTGCGCTGCTGCTGATGGCTGTACTGGGTGTCATTGCGGTGATGATGGGTACGATGATTGCCCTTTACGTGATGCGCAGAACCACTTTGACAGAACGTGCCTTGCTTCAGGAAAAGGAGCGTGTCCAGGTCACGCTGGATTCCATCGGGGAAGGTGTGATCACTACGGACGTTCATGGCAACGTGACTTATTTCAACCCTGTTGCCGAGCAGCTCACCGGTTGGAAGCTGGAGGAAATCTGCGGGCTGACCCTGCGCTGGGCATTTAATGCAGTTGATGCTTTTACTCGCAAGCAAATCCAGCATCCTGCTTTTGACGGCCCCATTGATGGCGTGATGGTCAGCCAGTATGAAAATATCTTGCTGATCGGTGTCGATAATCGCGAATTTGACATCGAAAGTTCGGCTGCCCCGATACGCAACCCTGAAGGCGAAGTGATCGGTTCGGTACTGGTGTTTCGGGATGTCACGCAGGCGCGTGAGCTGGCCAAACAACTGGCTTGGCAGGCATCCCACGACCAGTTGACCAATTTGATCAACCGGCGCGAATTCGATCTCAGGCTAACCCGGCTGCTGGACAGCACCACCTCTGACCATGAACAGCATGCCTTGCTGTACATGGATCTCGACCAGTTCAAGCTGGTCAATGATACCGCCGGCCATGCAGCGGGAGATGAATTGTTGCGCCAATTGACCGATAAGCTTAGAGCGCAGATCCAGGGTAACGACACGCTGGCCAGACTGGGAGGGGATGAATTCGGCGTGTTGCTGGAGCATCGTCCCCCTGAGGAAGCGCTGCAAATTGCTAATGTATTACGGAAAATTGTGCAGGATTTCCGCTTCCAGTGGGAAGGCAAGAATTTCGAAGTAGGCGTCAGTATTGGCCTGGTTCCGATCACCGCGCACTGCGGCAGCGCGTCGAACCTGATGAGTTGCGCCGATGCGGCCTGCTATGCCGCCAAAGACAGGGGCCGTAACCGTGTCAATGTTTACAGTCCGGAGGATCTTGAACTGATCCAGCGTCACAGCGAGATGAGCTGGGTGACCGATATTTCAAAGGCATTCGAGGAGAAACGCTTCCTGCTTTATTTCCAGCCTATTATTCCGCTTCTCGGGGAAACGCGGAGCGATGACTATCGCGGCGAGATACTGCTGCGTATGGTCGACAAGAATGGGGAGTTGGTGGCGCTGAAGAACTTTCTGCCGGCAGCCGAACGCTATGGCCTGATGCCGGTGATCGATCGCTGGGTGGTGAGAACCATGTTCGGCATGGTGCAGAAGAGATCAAACTGCGCTGATGCGGAGGACTTGCCTCGCCTCTGCTCGATCAATCTTTCCGGAGCCAGTCTGAATGACGAGTACTTCCTCGCTTTTTTGCAAGAACAGATAGCTCATTACGGAATTTCGGCTTCATCCTTGTGTTTTGAAATCACCGAGACTGTGGCGATTTCGAATATTGAGCGTGTGCGTCAATTCATGCAGGAATTGAAGCTGTCTGGCTGCCGGTTTTCCCTGGACGATTTTGGTAGCGGGATGTCGTCATTTTCCTATCTCAAGGAATTGCCTGTGGATTATCTGAAAATCGACGGGATTTTCGTCCAGAACATGGCGAACAATCCCATCGATTTCGCCATGGTTGAAGCGATCAACCGTATTGGCCATGTGATGGGCATCAAAACGGTCGCCGAGTTTGTTGAGGACAATGCAACCCTGGAAATGCTGCGCTCGCTTGGGGTGGACTACGCTCAGGGCAATGTGATCGGCGAACCCAGGCTGCTCGAGTACTAGCTCTCTTTATCCAAGCGATTGCGTTGAGTTATGGTTTGCGCCATCATGCATTTTGAACCTGGGAAAAGCAGTTGACCACGGGGAGCACGGGGTTGCATGGGGAGATTCAAGGCCTTACTTGTTCATCTGTTTGGTGTACGGATTATTTCCATAACCATTTGGTTTTTCCCAGTGCTCCCCGTGTTCCCCGCGGTTAAAATGAGGTTTTAAGGTTGGAATCTGGCGCCGCATCGGGCACATCGTCTTGTGTGCCATTTCAAACGGGAGGCCGAGAAGGAGCAATGAATGAAGGTTTCTGAGGTGTGCTTATTCTTGTTTTTATTCTGGTTTACCGAGAAAAATGGCCGTCGCAGTATGGGTAACAGGTACTGTGCGCCTCAAAGGGACAATGCGATGCCACCCAGGCCAGGGCAAAAAAAGCATTTCCTATTGTCGTTGCCCCGGAATCTGTTCCTGACTTTTCTCCTGTTCTGCTCCACTGGCCTGTTCGCCGCCGAAAAACCTTATGCTCCTGAATCCATTCCAGGCGCGATCATCGTCAGTGCGGAAGAGGTCGTTGAACTAACGCTTACAAGACCAGAACTGGTTATTATCGACTCACGAAAAAAGTCCGAGTACAGCAAGGGGCATATCGAAGGCGCGGTTAATTTGCTGAATACAGCCACGCGACGCGAGGATATGGTGGCCCTCTGCCCTAACAAGGCTACGCCGATCGTGTTTTACTGTAATGGCATTCGCTGCCTGCGGAGTGCCGATGCCATCCACAAGGCGATGGAATGGGGTTACAGAAATGTTTTCTGGTTCCGTGGGGGCTGGAAGGAGTGGGCGGACAAGCGTTTGCCAGTTATCACCGATTAGGGTCGCGACATTCGACGCAGCCAATGGGCCATGGCTTCGTCACACGGGTTGCTTACAATCATTATGCGCATTGAAACCTTATCCATCAGAAACGTCACGGTGATCATCTTCGTCATGATCGGAGGTGTTGCCAGCATCTTGTCCATGTTTGCCGGCAACTACTTCAGGCAGGCCGCGCTCGACGCGCAGGTCAGCAGCCTGTCCCGGGTCATCGAGGTGGCCTCCCAGGAAATGCTCAAATCGGTAAGGGGGCATACCTTCGATCTCGGCATGCGCCTGGCCCACAGCGACGAGATGATCCAGGCCATCCGCAAGGCCGACCACCCTGGAGGCCGCGATCAATTGGTGCTTCTGCTGGACGATCCGTTCATCAATGGCTTCGTCGGCTTTGCCAACATCAATCTGGAGAAAATTCGGGTCTACGACCTTAACCTGAGGCTTCTTGCCGAGAGTGCAAAAGGCATTGCCGGTCTGGAGGGGGGGCTTGCCGCCCACTTGGCGCAGAGCCTCCCGCAACGCTCAGGCGTCGAGCGCCTGAAGGCTGCCGATGCGCTCTGGATATCTTCCCATGGGCCGCTGTATTCGACTATCGTCCCGATTGGCGGGCTGCACCTGATTGGCTACCTGGAAATCATCATCAATCCCGTATTCAATCTCCCTGATATCAGTGCCATTACCCAGACGCCCATCAGCATTTTCTCGCCTGCGGGCAAACCCATCATCGCCGGTGAACGCCATGATGCAGACAGCCATCTCCCGGTCGAATATGTGTTGCACGCTTCAGACGGGGCGCCGGCGTTCAAGATCGTCGGGTACGAGGATGTCGGGAAACTCAATGCGGCAATGGAAAAGACCCGTTTCATCACGGTCAGCGGTTTTCTGCTACTGACCTTCGGTACCCTGCTGTTTGCGTTGTGGCTGTTTAACCGGTTTCTGTTCGTGCCGGTCAACCGCATGGTCGGTGACATGAAGCAGATGGCCGCAGGAAAGCTCGATCTGACCGTGAACAAGAATGGGTTGCGGGATTTTTCCATTCTCGCCGAGACCTTCAATGCCATGGCCCATCAGGTTCGGCGGCGGACGAATGATCTGGAGCGCCTGCTGGATCTGGATGAGAGCGCAATTCTATGTTTTGGCAACGACCAGGAGGCGATGTATTTCAATCGGGGAGCCTCAACCCTGTTTGGCTATGCCTCTGACGAGATCGGAGACCTGGATCTCGGCGATCTGTTTGGCGATGATATTGCGGGCCTGATGCGGGATGCCGGCCTGCCCAATGCAGCGTCAAGCGGCAAGACGCAGGCGCATCTCACCTGCATCCGCAAGGATGGAACCCGCTTCGAGCGGGATGCAGTGATTCGTTCGCTGCAAGTGCAGGGTGGACAGGGGTGCGTGGTCGTGCTGAACTCCATTCCAGGAACCGGTGAGGTTCTTTCTGCTGAATCGGTCGTGACGAGTTTCCAGCGCAACGAACAGCGTATGAATGCGGTCGAGGAATCGCTCAACAACCTGCTGGAGATCGCTCGCAATGTACCGGGCTTCATATCCACCGCGTCCGGCATGGATCTGCTGGGCAACGAAAATGCGGAGCCCGGCGACGAGCACCCAGCCATTCGCGAACAGGCGGTCAATGTCATGCTCTGCGCACTGGCCTGCTGGGAACGCGAGCTGGACAAGACCAAGCTGGATCTGGCAGAGGAAAGCCGGATCTGGCCGGTGTATATCGACAAGTCGACGCCTACGACCCGCACTCTGGACAAATACCTGAACATCGAGGCCTGCCCAAGAAACCCGCGCACCCAGCGAGTCATTGATACTGCCGAGTTCGTACTCAAGCAACTTGGGTCCAATTCGAGTGCGGAGCGCAAGAAGCTTCAGCAGGCCTTGAATGATTTTCGACGATTGTTGTCAGGTATAAAGCTTTCCGGGGACTAATTCCTGTTGTCCCTACGTCGCGCCGTCCAGGTGGCGCGCTTTTCCGTTTCCGTATATCTCTCCGTTAATTTCCGTCAAAACTCACGGAACCTGCTTCGTATCAAATTGATTTTCTTCAAAAAATAATCTGACGCATTCATACGAATATTGACGAACAATTGACTGGATTTAAGTCGTCAGCCTGATAGATTTGAAACCGGAAACGGGTCGTCTGGCGTAAGTGCAGAACCTCAATATGCATGAATCGCATCGAATGATTCGTACCACGGTCGGAAGAGTCGCGAACCTGGACAATCACTGGCTAATATTGCATCACCGATGTAGCGAAGAAAAATTAACCTATAAGAGGAGAAAACAAAATGCATATATTCGAGAATAGCTGGGGCAAAAAAGCCCTGTTCGGCGGGGCGGTACTGGGTTTGGCAATGACCTTTGGCATGCCGTCGGCGATAGCAGGTATCGGCAATGACGGCTTTGACACCATCACGCCGTTCAGCCGTGTAGCGAGACTGCCGGTGGTTCGTGACCAGTATGACCAGGTTGACCACAAGGCCACCTACGCCAAGGTTCAGGCCGCCGCCTTGGCGCTGGCCAATTACGTCGCCCTCAACAAGGATGCGGACGTGCTCGGCGCCAACCTGATCAAGGGCGTAGACTGGGTGCTTGGAGGTACTTCTGGAACCTGCCGCTCGACACGGACCTGCACGGCAGCAGAAATCAGCGCAGCGGTTATCGAAATTCCCTCGCCGTATCCAATCGACCCCAACGACCCGACCTACCTGTCAAACGGTACGGTTACTGCGGCCAACACCAAGAAGGCCAGCGTGCTGGATTTCTGTAACGAGACGTATGCCAAACAGGCTCTGGGTGTGTCACCGATCGTCGGTACCAAGAAGGTCGTCAACGGCTATAGTCACACCCCGGCACTGCCGTGTGAAGTGTCCATCTGGAACGACGACGAGCACATCTACGTAGACATGCTCGACCCGAACGCCATCTTCTCGTTGTTTTTCACCGACGTCCTGTTCAGCGCTGACATGAGCGACCCGGCCTTCGCCGAGGCGATCACGAACCTTCCGCCGCAGGTCAAGTCCGAAATCAGGGCAATCGTGCTGCACGCCATGAACGAATTTGACGACAAGACCAAGACCGTCGACAAGCAGCTCGGGCCGAAATACATGAGCATGGATGAAGTTGTCAGCGTAGTCGCCGCCTCGCCCCACCAGTCGCCCTACAAGCATGTCGGCTACACCAAGCTTAATGGTGCGGCGTTTACTGCGACCGACTCTACGGCTGTGACGCAGGCGATCATCAACACCATGAGCATCAATGGCACGCCGACCGCAGGCATACACCCGACAGTCTTCAATGGGGCGACACTGGACAGCATCCTGAGCCCTGGTTCCAGCTGGCGCTCGGCACGTGCATCGGCAGTCACCCTGCCCGGCAACAACCACGTGATCGAAGCCTGCTCGCCCAAATACGCCAAGTTGGCCATGGGCACCGGCATGCACCATGTGACCGCGCTGCCTTGCGAGATCACCGTGCAAATCATCGATCAGGATGGCAACGGCAGTCTGGAAACGCTGGTGATCAGCTATTTGGACCCGCACTTCATGCTGGACGCCATGTTTGCGGACATCACATATGAAGAGAAGATCGCCTTCGCACCCGTCCCTGGCGCTATCATGGACGATTTGCAGAAGGTCGTCGCTGCAGCGCTGAGCGTCAATTCAGGCATCGCCCTGAATCCTGGCGTGCAGATCAGCTACAACATGCTGCCCTGAACGAAGTTAAGCGGGGTGCATCCGCCCCCTTACAGGCACTCTCCTGTAAGGGGTTTTTTCACTCACGTACCGAATAAAGTGTTTCCATTCCATGAAGAATTGGCTTGCAGGATTGTGTGGCACATTGTTACTGTGTCTCTGCGTTCAGGCGCGCGCCGTCGACTATAGCTTGCCCGACGTTGAGGGCCACATGCAGTCGCTGGATCAGTACCTTGGAAAATGGGTGATCGTGAATTACTGGGCAACCTGGTGCGGCACATGCCGCAAGGAACTGCCCGATCTGGTGTCACTGTACGAAAACAACCGCCAGGATTTAGTCGTCGTCGGTATCAATTTCGAAACAATCGACCGGCAGGCATTGAAGGACTTCATAACCAAACAAAACATTTCCTATCCTGTGCTGCGCAGCGAACCGGTACGCCATACCCCGCTCGGGCCCGTGCCGGCCCTGCCCACCACCTATATCATCGATCCCGCAGGAAAGCTGGTGGCCGGTGAAGTGGGTATGGTGTCAAAACAGAACATTGAGGATTACATCGCCGGACAACGCGACAAGTTCAAAGCGAGCGACCGTAACCACGATCGCCTTAGCCGGAAAGTGCAAGAGTAAAAGAGAGAGCAATCGAATCCCGATGCACGCCATGCTTGGTGTGTAAACAATTACCGATCAGGGAATAACTATTCGTGAACAAACTAAGGCAGCATGAAGAGGCGAAGGACCTGCACGGTACCGCCGGACCCTGCCGGTTCAAGCCAGAAGCTGAACGATGCGTGACCTGCATCCTGGATTCGTCAGATTACTTCTCGAGTCTGCCGATCAAGGCAAAAACCGCGCTGCAAATGGGTTTGAAGCGCAAGTGTTTTGACCGCAAGGAAATGCTCTACAGCAATGGAAAAAAAAGCAACAACTTGTATATTTTGCTGACAGGCGAAATCAAGGTTTACAAATCGCTGGCGGACGGTCGCCAGCAAATTCACAAGATTGCCTCCATCCCCGGCGATCTGATCGCCTGCGAAGATTTATTTCTGGACACCCACAGCAGCACAGCCGAAGCCATTAGCGAAGCCAGCGTCTGCTACATGGATAAGGCCCTTCTGCAGGAAGTCGGTAACAGCCATCGCGAGATTCCGGATGCAATGATGCGTGCCATGGCGCGCCATCTCAATTTATACATACGTCATATTGCCAATCTGGGCAATAAGAATGCACTGGAAAGAGTCGCTTCCTACCTGGTTTTTCTTTTCGAAACACACCGCAAGCGTAACCGGCGGCTCGATATTCTGGCCGAATCACTGACCCGGGTTGAACTTGGCGACATGCTGGGGATTACGCAGAGAACCCTGATCCGCAGCCTGAAGACTTTGGAAGAGAAGAAAATAATATCGCTGGCCCGTGACGGTTTCATCATCCACGACATGAAATCACTGGTGCATATCGCCGAAGCGGGCTAATGGAGTGAGTCCGACCAAATTGTTTTGGTCCGAATATTTTAACGCCAGTAATTATTTCTTCGCTAGTGACATTTTTCATTGTCCGGCATCAACTCACATCATTAAAGTTCACCACAAGCGGTATGTTTATTTACGACATTAAAAACGCTTAATAAAAGATCCAGTGGCCACAAAAATATTATAAGGAGGGGGAAGAATGGCTAATTTCACTAAATTGGGCAAGTTTACTGCAGCCGAGATAGAGAATCTGAAGCAGGATGGGCAGGTCTGCAACCAGGACCGCAGGACATTCCTGAAATGGAGCGCGTTGCTGTCAACCCAGGCAGTGATTGGTGGGGGCGTGCTTAACCTGATGACGGGCGAGGTTCACGCAGACGATACCTTTGCCAATGTCACCAACTGGGTGTTCTCGGTTTGCGGCTACTGCTCTGTTGGTTGCGGCCTCTACGTCGGTGTCAACGCTTCGGGCAAGGCGGTGGCGGTGAAGGGCAACGACCAGCACCCCACCAATGCCGGACGTGTGTGCGTTAAGGGGGTGTACGAGCACAAGGTGCTGGACGACAGCGACCTGCGTGTTGCCGAACGCGCCAAATATCCCCTCAGGCGCAATGCATCCGGTGGCTACGACAGGATTACCTGGGACGAAGCTACCACGCTGCTCAGCCAGAAAATTATCGACGCGGTCAATCTGGCGGGGCCAGATTCGGTCGGTATCTACAACACCGGCCAGTGGACGCTGGAAGAATATTACTCGATGGGCAAGCTGGGCAAGGGCGCGATTGGCACCAGCACGATGGATTCCAATACCCGCTTGTGCATGGCGGCGGCAGTGTATGGATACATGAGCTCCTTCGGTTCGGATGGCCCACCCGGCTGCTATGACGATATCGAGAGCACGAATTGCTTCTTCCTGATCGGCACCAACCCCGCCGATATGCACCCCCAAGTGTGGCGACGCATTGCCAACCGGCGCAAGGCTAACAGCACGGTCAAGCTAATCGTGGTCGATCCGCGCAAGACCCTGACTGCGCGTAGCGCTGACCTGCACCTGCGGCTCAAGCCCGGTACCAACGTGGCTTTGATGAACGGCATTTTGCAGCAATTGATCGCCAACAACTGGATCAGCTCCTCCTACATTACCGCTCATACTCGTAACTACGATGCACTCAAGGCCAAGGTTGCGACCTATACGCCGACTTACGTGTCCGGAATCACCGGCATCCCCGCTGCGGATATCCAGAAGGCGGCGAACTGGATCGGCACCTCGCAGGAAGTTTGGTCGCTGTTCATCCAGGGTGTTTACCAGTCGATGGGAGCGACGGACACGGTACGGCTGATTTGTTCCATGCACCTGATCACCGGCAAGATCGGCAGACCCGGTTCGGCGCCGTTCAGCATCACCGGTCAGGCCACCGCCATGAGCAACCGCGAGGCGGGAGGCTCCTCTTCGTTGTCGGCATACCGCAACTACTACAATTCCACCCACGTTGCGGCACTGGAAACCATGTGGAATGTGCCGGCTGGCAGGATACCGAAGCATTCCACCACCGTCATTACCTCGGACAAGGTTTTGCAGCCGACCATCAACAGCATGGTAGACATGATGAAGAACGGCCAGCTCAAGGTGTTCTGGGTGGCCTGTACCAATCCGGCGGTGACCCTGCCGGATTTGAACAAATTCTTCTCTTACCTGGACTTCAGCAATCCAAGCCGCCCCTTCACCGTGGTGCAGGATATCTACGATCCGATGGAGACCAAGGTCTATGCCGATCTGTTTCTGCCGGCGGCACAATGGGCTGAGAAGACCGGCACCTACACCTGCTCCGAGCGCCGCGTCAACCTGGGCAAGCAGGCTGTCAACCCGCCTGGCTTTAACCTGAGACCGGCTCAGGGCGCTTATTCGGATTTCGACATCATCCGCATGGTGACGCAAAAACTGGCGTCGATGGATGCCCGCTTCCGCGACAAGAACGGGAATGCCTTGATCACCTACACCACGGCCGAGCAATGCTTCAATGAGTGGAAGAGCGTTTCCGCCGGACGCCCCTGCGATATGAGCGGCATGACCTACGCCAACCTCGAAAGCAACAGAGGCATCGCCTGGCCGTCCACGCCGAGCAACGTGCTGGGCGGCAAGCGTCTTTACACCAACGGACTGTTCAATACCAACTGGGATCGTGCCCAGTATGGCACCTCGGCCAGTGCGCCATGGATCGATCCGGACAACCTGAGCCGGGCTTATCTGTGGGCGGTGGATTACGTTGCCCCGCCGGAAATACCGGATGCCACTTATCCGTACTGGCTCAATAGCGGTCGGGTGATCGAACATTTCCACAGCCGCACCAAGACTAAGCGCGTGGCACAGTTGCACGAAATGGTGCCGGAGAATTATGTCGAGATTTGCGCTGCCGATGCCAAGAAAATAGGAGTGGTTACCGGCGGCCTGGTCAAGGTGACTTCGCGGCGAGGAACGATCACCCTGAAGTGTATGGTCACAGAAACTGTGGCGGCGGGCGCGGTGTTTATCCCGATGCATTTCGGCGATATTGATCCTTCCGACGTGGCTCAGAACGGAGGTCGTCAGGTGGCGGTGAACCGCCTGACCATGAACTGGGTGGATCCGGTGTGTGGCCAGCCGATCTATAAACATTGTGCTGTTAAAGTCGTGAAAGCGTGAGGAGATAATAAAATGACGATGAATAAACTACTCGCTTTTCTTAAATCCAGGTTTGTGGTGATGGTTGGTTTGATGGTGCTGCCTGTTTCATTGGTGTGTGCAGCGCAGATCTTCGATACTACTTATGCCGTGGAGAAGGAGTATTCCTGCCTGACCGGGGGATGCCACGAAACCAACACCACGCTGATGAATGGCCACAAGGCTTCATACATGACCCACGTCATGGTGAAGTGCAACGCTTGTCATGGTACGCATACCAAGCTGGAAGTGGGCAAGCCCAAGCCCAATCTTACCGGGTATATCGTGGGTATGGGAGCCACCGGCTACCTGGTTCCCAAGGACCGTTGCGTGGTATGTCACAGCTCGGCCAGTGGACAGGGTCACCCTAACAATCCGGGTGAATGTCTTAGCTGTCATACGCCGCATCAATTTGCAAAATAAAGTTTAAAAAGCAAAGGGGAGAGGGCGGGTCGGCTACAAGCCGACCCGTTTTTTTCGGGCATGTGAATTGTTATGTTGTGTTTGATCGATCATCTGCCATAAAATCGACTAAAAACTACTGAGTGTCAGTACAGTCTTTGTTATAACAATTTCAGGTGTCGCAATAGGGGAGGTATTTTTGTTCGGCATTCAAGGTTTCAAAAAGAATTTGGCCGGCTTTACTCTGCTCGAACTGCTGGTCGTCATGGTGATCATCGGCTTGCTGGCAGGCTACGTCGGCCCCAAATATTTCTCCCAGGTAGGCAAGTCGGAAGTGAAGGCGGCGATGGCGCAGATCGATGCGCTGGAAAAAGCCCTCGACACCTATCGCCTGGACACGGGTCATTATCCGGGCACGGAACAGGGGCTGAACGCATTGATGACCCAGCCTGCCAGCGAACCTAAGTGGCAAGGCCCTTACCTCAAGAAAGTCATTCCTCCCGACCCGTGGGGCAAGCCGTATATTTACAAGCAGCCGGGCGAGCATGGCGAGTTCGATCTATTCTCTTACGGCAAGGATGGACAGCCGGGCGGCAGCGGCGACGCAGTCGACATCACCAACTGGTAATGATCGGCTTGCCTTGTACCGATATTGAGAGGCGGCTATGCGCTATCTGGTGAAAGCTTACCGGGAGCCGGAAGGAGTGGTGGCGCTGCCGTTTGATGCCGCCGATGCCGCAGAGGCGACGCGGCAAGCCGAGGGGCAGGGCTACCGGATACTTTCGGTCAAAGGGGGCTCTGCCTGGCGCTTCAACCTGGCGCGCCGCAGCGGGCGCTTCCCGATCATGCTGTTCAGCCAGGAACTACTCGCGCTGCTGGATGCCGGCCTGACCCTGGTCGAGGCGATGGAGGCGCTGGCGGAAAAAGAGCACCATCACGACACCAAGCGCGTGCTGGACCAGATTATTGCCCGCCTTTACGAAGGGCAGACCTTCTCGCAAGCGCTGACGCAGTTTCCCGTCGCTTTTCCCCGTTTATATGTTGCTACTGTGCGTGCCAGCGAAAAAAGCGGCAACATGCTTGATGCGCTGACCCGTTATGTGAGCTACCAATCGCAGCTGGAAGTGGTGCGCAAAAAACTGGTCAGCGCTTCTATCTATCCGGTTTTGCTGATGGGCGTGGGCGGACTGGTGACGCTGTTCCTGCTGGCTTATGTGGTGCCCAAGTTCAGCCATGTGTACGAGGACATGGGTGGTGAACTGCCGCTGCTGTCGCAACTGCTGATGCGCTGGGGCAAGCTGCTGGAAGCCCATGGCGCGACAGTTCTGGCTGGCTGTCTGGCAGTGCTGGCGACACTGGGTTATCTGGCCAGCCGGCCGGCTTTCCGGTTATGGCTGGGCAACAAGTTGTGGCAGATTCCTGCCGTGGGCGAGCGTATGCGTTTGTATCAGCTGGCGCGCTTTTACCGCACGCTGGGCATGCTGCTGTCCGGCGGCATGCCGGCGGTGGTGGCCATGGATATGGCGTCCGGCTTGCTGACGCCGTCGTTGTGCGGCAATCTGCGCCAGGCGGCGCAATGGGTGCGCGAAGGCCGCAGCCTGTCCGAGTCTATGGAAGCTCACCAACTCACCACGCCGGTGGCGCTGCGCATGCTGCGCGTCGGCGAGCGTACCGGCAACATGGGGGCGATGATGGAGCGCATCGCCAGTTTCTACGACGAGGAAATGGCGCGCTGGGTAGACTGGTTCACGCGACTCTTCGAGCCGATCCTGATGGCCTTGATCGGTGTAGTGATCGGTGGCATTGTGGTGCTCATGTATATGCCGATTTTTGAGCTGGCCGGAAGTATCCAATGACAACGCCGCCGATTACCGCGCAGCATATCCAGGCCGCGCGCGCAGAGGCCCTGCGCGCGCACCGCCGCCCGGTGGAGGTACTGGAAGAACACACAAAGCTGGCCACGGACGAGTTTGTCGCGAGCCTGGCCGATGCGTTGCAACTCGCGCCGCTGCCCATGGCGCGCCTGCATGCCCTGGCGCCAGCGTTCGACGTGCTGCCCTATACCGAGGCGCTGCAACGCGAGTGCGCAGCGTTCCGGGACGAAGCAGGCAAGTTGCTGGTCGCGGTTGCCGACCCGTTCAATGCCGATCTGCGCGCCTGGGCCGAGGCGCGTATCGGCCACGCCTTTACCTGGGCGCTGGCGCATACCGCAGACCTGGCGGCCTTCCTGTCGCAGCATGAGGAAACCTTGCATGCCATGGACGGCATGCTGGCGGAAGAAGGTAGCACCGGCAGCGTCGCGCATCATGTCGAAGACCTGTCGATCAGGGCCATCAGCGAAGACACCAGCCCGGTGGTCCGGCTGGTGAATTCCACGCTGTACGATGCGCTCAAGGCTGAGGCCAGCGACGTGCATCTTGAACTGGGCGTCAATGGGCTCACCATCAAGTATCGCATCGACGGCGTGCTGAGCACGGTGGGTGCGGCGCAGGGAGTCGAACTGGCCGAACAGGTGATTTCACGCATCAAGGTGATGGCCGAGCTGGACATCGCGGAGCGGCGGGTGCCGCAGGACGGGCGCTTCAAGGTGTCGGTCAAGGGGCGCGAAGTCGATTTCCGCGTTTCCATCATGCCGAGCATTTTCGGCGAGGACGCAGTGCTGCGCATCCTGGACAAGCAGGCGCTGGCCGACCATATCAAGGGTTTGCGCCTCGATTACCTGGGCTTCGATACGGAGTCGATTGCCTTGATGCGGCGCTTCGCCAAGGAACCCTATGGCATGGTGCTAGTGACCGGGCCGACCGGTTCGGGCAAGACCACCACGCTGTATGCCATGATCAGCGAAATCAACAACGGCCAGGACAAGATCATCACCATCGAAGACCCGGTCGAATATCAGTTGGCCGGCGTGTTGCAGATTCCCGTCAACGAAAAAAAGGGCCTTACCTTCGCGCGCGGCCTGCGCTCCATCCTGCGCCATGATCCGGACAAGATCATGGTGGGTGAAATCCGCGACTCCGAAACCGCGCAAATCGCCATTCAGTCGGCGCTGACCGGGCATCTGGTATTCACCACCGTGCACGCCAACAACGTCTTCGACGTGCTCGGTCGCTTTACGCACATGGGGGTTGACCCCTACAGCTTCGTATCGGCGCTGAACTGCATCCTGGCGCAGCGTCTGGTGCGCCTGAATTGCCCGAGCTGCTCGGAAGGCGACCAGCCCGATGCCCAATTGCTGCACGATTCCGGTCTCGAACCGGCGCATGTGGCCGATTTCAAATTCCGTGCCGGGCGTGGCTGCGGCCAGTGCCGTGGCAGTGGTTACAAGGGGCGACATGCGATTGCCGAAATGCTCACGCTCAACGACGAAATTCGAGAGATGATCGTGGCGCAGGAACCGATCCGGCGTATCAAGGAAGCCGCGCAGCGCAGCGGAACTCGTTTCCTGCGCGAATCCGCAATCGACCTGGTGCGCGCGGGACAAACGACTTTGCAGGAGATCAACCGTGTCACCTTTGTGGCGTGATCAACTTTGCATCTCGCTCTCCCCGGACCGGGTCGATCTGGTCCGGCTGGGGAAAGGTTTGCGCCGGCGCGTCACCGCCAAGGTGAGCGAACCCTGCGAGGCGGGCCAGGGCTGGCAACCGGCTATCGCTGCCCTGAACAGGCTACTGGCCAAGCAGGGCAACGCGGATGTCGGGGTGGTGCTGTCCAGCCGCTTTGCCCATCCTGTGATTGTGCCGTGGAGCGACGAAGTCAGTGGCAAGGAGGAGCTGGCCGCGCTGGCGCAGCACCGCTGCAGCCAGGTGTATGGCACCCTGGCAGCAGATTGGGAAGTCCGTGTCAGCTCGAACAAGTTCGGCGTCCCGATGCTGGCCTGTGGCGTGGAACGCGCCTTGCTGGGTGCGCTGCGTCACACCTGCGTTGGGGCGGGGCTGCGCCTGGTTTCCGTGCAACCGTTGCTGATGGCTGCTTTCAACCGCTGGAGCGGCAGCGTCAACGATAACGGCGGCTGGTTCGGGATTGCCGAAGGGGGGCGGCTCACTCTGGCGCTGGCCTGTGGCGGCGGCTGGCATGCGGTGCAGAGCAAGTATTTCGAGGGCATGCTGGCGGAATCCCTGGCGGGCATGCTGGAGCAGGAAAAACTGCTCGCCGGCCTGGCTGACGTGCCGCGCACGGCCTGGATATTCGCCCCGGAACAGCCGAATCTGGCGGTTTCCGGCGGCGGAAAATGGTCGGTGCGTTCCCTCAAATTGCCCGCACTGGAAGGCTACTCGCCGCACGGCGACGCAGCATTCGGTTTTGCGCTGGCGGGAGCGGAATGATGCGCCGGCTCAAGCTCGATTTTCAGCGCAAATCTGCAAGCATGGGTGGGGGCGTGGTGGTATTGGCCATCGCCTTGCTGTTGGGCGGGAAATTGTTTGCTGACTACCGCGACGTGACAGCCGAAATCGAACGCGGCGAAGCGGCACTGACTCGGCTGGAGCGGCTTGCCGGCCACAAGGCGGTGCGCCCCGGCAAGCAGGGTGCCGATCCATACAGTGCGGAAATCAAGCGTGCCAACGAGGTGATTGACCAACTGGCGCTGCCTTGGGACCAGTTGTTTGCCTCGGTTGAAGAGGCTGCCGGGAAGGACGTGGCGCTGCTGTCGATCCAGCCGGACAAGCACAAGGGAGCGGTGTCGATCGAGGGTGAAGCCAAGGATATCGCGGCCATGCTCGACTATATGCGCCGCCTGAATGAAGCCAAACAATTGCGCAAAATCGATCTGCTGTCCCATCAGGTTCAGCAGCAGGACCCGCAAAAACCGGTACGTTTCAATTTGAGTGCGAGATGGATCGTAGACTGAACGCCAAATTCCGCTGGGCACTCCAGGCCAGCCTCGATTTTCTCGGCTGGCCCGGGGTGGTCGGTCTGGGCTTGCTGGCGCTCTGTCTGGCGGTTTACCTGTCTGTGTTTCTGCCTGCTCAACATCGCGTCGCGGAGATGCTGGCGCAAGCCGGCAACCTGCGCACACAAATGGCCAGGAGCAATGCGACGCAAATGGCAACTCCAGCCCCCGAAATTCAGCTCAGCCGTTTTTATCAGTCCTTCCCGGCGCATGTAGCGACCCCCGATTTGCTGGAAAAACTCTACGCTGCCGCAGAGGCTACGGGCATCGCTCTGGAGCAGGGCGATTACCGCCTGGCCTCAGGTAAGGGCGACAAGCTCGAGCGTTACCAGATCACTCTGCCGGTCAGAGGCAGCTATACGCAGATACGCAAGTTCATTGGTCGCCTGCTGGCCGATCTGCCGGCGGTTTCGCTGGACGGCGTGAGTTTCAAGCGCGAGAAGATCGGCGATGCGCAGGTAGAGTCCCAAATCAAATTTACCCTGTATCGGGGAGGTGACGCATGAGCATAGGACGCAAACAGCGCTGGGCCGTGCTGATTGCTTTGCTTGGGCTGACCCTGTCGGCAACTGCGTGGGTCAGCCAGGAAGACGAGGCAGCAGAACCGGTGCGCGCCGCTCGGCCTGCGACGGCGCAGAACGTGGCGCCACCGGTTCTGGACAAGAGTGAGGCGGCCACGGACCTGAAACTGAATAAGCTGCAACGCGAGCCCAGGGATGAAGTGGCCACCGATTTGTTCGAGGCCAAGTCCTGGTATGTGCCGCCGCCTCCGCCCAAGCCGCTTCCACCCCCGCCGCCGAGCGCACCCCCGCTGCCGTTCGTGTACATGGGCAAGCTGGTCGAGGATGGCCTGCTGACGGTGTTTCTTACCAAACAGGAACTCAATTACGTGGTCAAGGTGGGCGACACTATCGATGGCATGTACCGGGTGGAAGAGGCCAGTCCACGTATGATGACTCTGGTCTATTTGCCATTAAACATAAAACAGACACTGATGATAGGCGGAGAATAAATTGAAGCGGGCAAAAACATTTCTGGTGATTTTGCTGGCCGGCATGTTGCTGGCCGGTTGCGCGGCGGAACGAGAGTTCCGCGAGGGCAAGGCGCTGCTTGGCGAAGGCAAGGTGGAGGAAGGGCTTGCCAAGCTGGAGAAAGCGTCCAGGGATGACCCTGACAGCCATGAGTACCGCGCCCATTTCTTCCGCAGTCGCGACATCGCGCTTGGCCAACTGCTGGCCCAGGCCGACGGGTTACGCGGCAAGGGGCAGGGGGATGAAGCCGAAGCCATCTACCAGCGCATCCTTGGCATCGATGCCAACCATGTCCGTGCCAAGGCAGGCGTGGCGGCCGTCGCCATGGATCGCCGCCACAAGGCAGCCACTGCCGAGGCCGAAGCGTTGTTCAAGAAAGGCGATTTGGAAGCCGCGCAGGCCAGGCTGCGCCCGGTGCTGCAGGAGAACTCCAGTTACCGCGAAGCGGTGTCCTTGAATCGGCGCATTGACGAAAGAATCGCGCGCGACACCATCGCCATGCCGGTGCTGAAAGCCAGCATGAAAAAGCCGATCACTCTGGAATTCCGCGATGCGAACCTGAAATCGGTGTTCGAGGTGATCTCGCGCAGCGCCGGCGTCAATTTCATTTTTGACAAGGACGTGCGCCCGGACCTGAAAGCCACGATCTTCGTCAAGAACACCAGTATCGAGGATGCCATCAAGCTGCTGCTGGTCACCAACCAGCTGGAGAAGAAAGCGCTTAACGACAGCACGGTGCTGGTCTATCCCAACAACCCGGCCAAGCACAGGGATTACCAGGATCTGATGGTGAAAAGCTTTTACCTTGCCAATACCGACTCCAAGCAGGCATTGAACCTGGTCAAGGTCATGCTCAAGACCAAGGACGTGTTCATCGACGAGAAACTCAATCTGCTGGTGATGCGCGATACGCCGGAAGCGGTGCGCCTGGCGGAAAAGCTGCTGGCCAACCTGGACCTGGCAGAACCTGAAGTGATGCTCGACGTGGAAGTGCTGGAAGTCAGCAGCAAACGGCTGATGGAACTGGGCGTCAACTGGCCGAACCGGTTCTCCGTGCTGAGCGCGCCGCAGACCTCCACCACTTCCAGTACCGTGGGTGGAGCGCTGGTGGTGAATACCAATACCACCAGCGGCCCGCTTACCCTGGAAAGCCTGAAAAGCGTGAATGCCAGCCAGATCGGCGTGCCCAACCCGGTGCTGAATCTGCGCAAGGAAGATGGTGATACCAATGTGCTTGCCAATCCGCGCATCCGCGTGAAGAACCGCGAGAAGGCCAAGATTCACATCGGCGACCGCCTGCCGGTGATTACCACCACCTCGACTGCCAACGTGGGAGTCGCCGAATCGGTGAGCTACCTCGACGTCGGCCTGAAGCTCGATGTCGAGCCGAACGTTTACCTGGAAGACGACGTGGCGATCAAGGTCGGGCTGGAGGTGAGCAATGTCGTGAATACCATCAAGAGCGCCAGCGGCACCACGGCTTACCAGATAGGCACGCGGAATGCGACCACCGTCTTGCGTTTGAAAGACGGCGAGACGCAGGTGCTGGCCGGGCTGATCAACGACGAGGATCGCAAATCCGCCAGCAAGGTGCCCGGCCTGGGCGACCTGCCATTGTTGGGGCGGCTGTTCTCCAGCCATCTGGGCGAGACCAACAAGAACGAGATCGTGCTGCTGATCACCCCGCATGTGGTGCGCAACATTATGCGCCCGGATGCGACGACCTCCGAGTTCATGTCGGGCACGGAATCGAATGTGGGTGCGCCGCCCATTACGCTCAAACCCGCCGAGATTCCTGCTGCTGTCGCTCCACGCACGGCATCTGCACCCGTTCCCCCTGCCCAGACACGGCCCGAAGTTGCCAAGGCGGACGTTCAGGGTTCGCTCGACGTTTCCTGGCAAGGTCCCACCCAGGCCAGGATAGGCGAGCCGTTCACGCTGACTCTGAATCTGGCAAGCGACCAACCGGTCAGCACCTTGCCGCTCCTGATTGGTTATGACCCGTCTGCCTTGCAGGCGGTGACCGTGAGCGAAGGCGAGTTCCTCAAGCAGAACAATGTACAGACCCAGTTCAGCCAGCGCGTCGACCAGGCTGCCGGACGGATTTTTGTCGGCATGGGGCGGGCCGGTGGCGACGGAGCCAAGGGCAGCGGCCAACTGCTGTCGATTACCTTCAAGCCCCTCCAGGAAACGCCCCAGGCTCAAGTCCAGTTGCTGGCCCTGTCGGCGGGCGGGGAAGCCGCCAAACAGGCGCCGGTGATATTGCCGGTGGTATATACGCTGACGGTTTCTCCCTGATGCGGACTGGCGTTAACGCGCTTGGTTTCACTCTGATCGAGCTGGTGGTGACTGTTGCCATCATGGCGATTCTTGCCACGGCTGCGCTGCCCTTGGCCGAGCTTGCCGTGCAACGCAGCCAGGAACAGGAACTGCGTGCCGCCCTGCGCCAGATTCGCGAAGCGATCGATGCTTACAAGCAGGCCGTGGACGACGGGCGGGTCACCAAGGCGGTAGATAAAACCGCCTATCCCAAATCGCTGCAGGTGCTGGTGGACGGCGTGGATGATGCCAAAAGCCCCACGAAGGCCAGGATTTATTTTCTGCGCCGTATCCCGCGCGACCCCATGATGCGCGACACGACCATCCCGGCAGCGCAGACCTGGGGCTTGCGCAGCTACGCGAGCAGCGCGGAAGAGCCGCATGAAGGCGATGATGTGTTCGACGTCTATTCGCTGTCCAGCAAAACCGGAATTAACGGGGTGCCCTACCGTGAATGGTAAAGCGGATAATTCCAAAAAAGGCTTCACCCTGATCGAGCTGCTGGTGGTGATGGCCATCATCGCCACGCTGCTGACCATTGCCGTGCCGCGCTACTTCCACAGCGTGGAAAAATCCAGGGAAGCCGTGCTGCGCCAGGATCTCTCCCAGATGCGCGATGCCATCGACAAATACTACGGCGACAAAGGCAAGTATCCTGACAACCTGGAAGACTTGGTAACGAAGAAGTATTTGCGTTCCATTCCACCTGACCCTGTCACGGAAACCGCCGCCACCTGGCAACCGGTGCCACCGACCGACCCGGATAAAGGTGGCGTGTTTGATGTAAAAAGCGGCGCGCCTGGCAAGGGGCTGGACGGCACAGCCTACAGCGAGTGGTAGGACTCAAGTTGCGGGTTATCCGTTATCAGCTATCAGTACGTCAGCAGCAAGGTTTTACCTATCTTGGTCTGCTCTTCGCAATCGCGTTGATGGGCGCTACCCTGGCCCATACCGGCGTGGCCTGGCATGCCGCACAGAAGCGCGAAAAGGAACGCCAGCTGCTGTTTGTCGGCAACCAGTACCGTCAGGCGATCGCGGCCTACTACAACCGTTCGCCGGGCAGCGTCAAACAGTTTCCCTCTACATTGAATGATCTGCTCATGGATCCGCGTCAACTGGTTCCGACGCGCCACCTGAGGCGGATTTATCCTGATCCCGTTACCGGCAAGACAGAGTGGGGGCTGGTCAAGACCCGCGACAACCGCATCATGGGGGTGTTCAGCCTGTCCGAGGACGAGCCGGTGAAGCAGAGCAATTTTCGCGGGGCGGACAAGGATTTCGAGGGCAAGATGCGCTATGCCGAGTGGCGCTTTGTCCATGTCGCGCCGCAGACGCTGTCTCAAGCTGTCCCTCCTTCCGTCGTGGCGGCAACACCGTCACTTGTGCCGGCCAGCAGGCAGCCGGCAGGGCAAACGGCGCCGGTAAGCCCGGCTGCGCAAAAGCCATTCAACGAATCGCAGTGTGAAACGCAACTCAAGGACGATGCGGCGGTATGCCAGACCATGGGTTCGAAATACGGCGAAGAAACCCTGCGGCTCTGTGCGGAATCGGTGGAGGCGCGTTTCACTGAGTGCCGCGAGAAAAAGACGGTGATCGGCCTGCAGCCGTTGGAAATCCAGTTCGATCCGGATAAGGCGCAGCCCCAGCCCTAATGCGGGCTATGGGTTAGCGGGCTATGGGTTAAAGGCCTGCCGTGCGGAATTTACGGTAGTTGTCGAGCACCTTAGGCACGTAGGCTACGGTTTCCCGATAAGGAGGGATGCGGTTGCCGTACTTGAGGACGGATTTTTCGCCGGCATTGTAGGCAGCCAGGGCCAGGTTCAGGTCCTGGTTGAACAGTTGCAGCAAATCACCCAGGTAGCGCGCCCCGGCATGTACATTCTGCACCGGGTCGAAAGCATCGGACACGCCATAGCGGCTGGCTGTTCCGGGCATCAGCTGCATCAGGCCCATGGCTCCCTTGCGCGACACTGCAAGCGCGTTGTAGCCGGATTCGGTGGCAATCAGGGCATGCAGCAGGGCAGAGTCCAGCTTGTTCTTGCTGGCGGCTTCTTCCACCAGTGGCGTAAAGCGGGTGCGGTTGCCGGACACATTCAGAGGTAATTTGCCAGCCAGCGGCGCAGCGGCTTTTCCCCTGGGCGTGCGCATGAACAGGGTGTAGCGTTTGTTGTCCGGGACGTTGCTGAAATATTCTGTGCCGTTGGCATCGGTATAAGTGTAGATGTCCGCGTGGGCTTGAGCCGGGAGGAGCAGCAGGCAGAATGTCAGGAAAGTCAGACGCGGGTTCATCAGGCGATTATAGCCCAGGTTGTCGGAGGTCGTTGAATGAGGGGCTGTCATTCTGGAAAAAACAGGGTGAAACTCGTCGAGGCTTTCCGGATTCTTATTTCTTTTTTGCCGGTTGCGGGTTTTTCAGCATCCAGACCGCCAGAATTCCCTTTATTTCATGGTTCAGGGAATGATGCGCCTTGTCGCGTGGGGTTTCATTCTTGAAGTCCTTGGCATAGGCGTCAGCACCCTTGCGCAGTAAAAATTCGACCAGTTCCTTCCTTCCGGTATAAGCGGCAATATGCAGCGGTGTCGTATCGTTGTTGTCCCTGGCATTGACATCGGCGCCTCTGGCTATCAACAGTTTGGCGATTTCCGGATTGGAACTGCTGGCGGCGATGTGTAGCGGCGTGGAGCCGAGCTCGGTGCGCGCGTTGATGAGGTTCTTGTTGGCGATGAGCATTTTTTCTACTTCCTGAACCGCGCCATCCCGCGCGGCTTCAAAAATCGCACCGGCTGCGTGGGAGTTTCCCATTATGCTCAGCAGAAAAATGGCAATGCCGATGATTTTGTAGTTGTTCATTGCTGGATTCCTTTGGATTCGTTATGTGGATGGTGTTTGGTATGATAGTGGCGCTGGCAAGTCTAATGTGAATTGAGTGGGGAGTAAATTAATGCGAAATTGTGGGTGTCAGTTTGCGTCAGTTGCTGTTTTCAGCCTTGCTGTTATTTTTTCTGCTCAGGCGGCTGACTGGGCTCCAGTGATCCAGATCGGCAGCGATGTGCGTGAGATAGATGCTTCCAGCATTATCGGTGCGCCACCGGTTTTTACTTATGCAACTCGTCACGTTTTCGGGGATTTAGAGTTTCGCATCGGCAAGCGGGGCATAAAGTACCTGGTGATATCGAGCAAGGCTGATTGCCAGCGCCAGACCACGTCGAGGCTGACGGTGGATGCGTACGATGAAAACATGTCGCTGGTCAGCAAACAGGCCATTCAGAATCCGGAAGAAACCGTTGTTTCTCCGGAGAGTATCGAGGAGGCGGTGCTCAAATATGTGTGTCGAGCCAAGTAATATTGCCATCACTCTGGCAATTGAATTTAGGGGATTCCCCTAACTACAAAATGAGGGTGCTTGTTATATCCTTGTTCGATTAATGGAAATAACAGGATGGAGTCTCACCAATGTTAAGCATGCTCATGAAATGGGTGTTCGGCCCGCCGGATCTGAGCCGCCACCCATCCAGCGCTAAACAGGTTCGGCATTCCTCTCCCACGAGCGAGAACGAAAGCAGGCTCGATGGCCTTGCACCGCTAAAAGAGATCGAACATTCTGTAGTAATCGGGCAGGCTCCCGACTCTATTTCACCCCTAGTTTCATCGGTTAAATCCTCTGCTGCAGAAGGCGCGGGCGCTACCGAATCAGTTCAGTCGTTTATTTGCCGCGAGCCCATGCTGGATAGTAGCGGTCGCATGGCTGGCTATGAATTCATGCTGCGTAAATCTCCCCGGAACAAGGTTCATCATGAAACCCGTGCGGTTTTGCGCCTGTACGATGAGGTTTTGCTGCGCAATGTGATTGACATGGAGATTGGCCGATTGCTGGGAAGCCGATTGGCCTTTATCGGCATTTCACCGGCTTCGCTTGGTTGCAGGTTGTTCGAATCCTTGCCGAAAGAGGGCGTGGTGCTGGTTATCCGCTCCGCGTCGGAATTGATCGAGCAAGCGGATGAGGTGTTGGCGCATCTGCAAGCACTCAAGAACGAGGGTTTTCTGATCGCCCTGGAGGATTTTTCGGATGTGCCGGAGATGAGCCGGCTTTTTCAGGCCATCGATTTGGCGGTTATCGACGTTTCCTCGGAAGACTCGCAGAGGCTGAGTTATAGGGTGGATTCATTATCCAGCCAGAACCCGGGAATAAAATTGATCGCAAAAAATGTCGAATCCACGGATGCCTATGAAGCTTGTCGGAAATTGCGTTTCGATTATTTCCAGGGGCCTTTTCTGACCCGACTGGAGGAACTGGAGCAGCCCAAGGTCAGCACCAATCGCATCAGGTTGTTCGAATTGCTGAACCTGATTCAGAAAGATGCCGATAACTCTGAACTAGTTAAGGTGTTCAAGCTTGACCCGATGCTGACTTATAAATTCTTGCGCTACATCAACTCTGCGGGAAGTGGACTGGTAACGAAAGTGGCCGCCATCGAGCATGCCATTGCCGTGTTGGGCCAGAAAAAGCTCTATCGCTGGCTGACTCTGCTTTTGTACAGTAGTGGTACAGTTAATCCGCAGGATTGGGCTTTGATGGAAAATGCGATGGTTCGTGGGCGGATGACGGAAACACTGGGACGTGGAGTGTTCTCGCCAGGGGAACTCGATAATCTGTTTATCGTCGGTTTCTTTTCGCTATTGGACGTGCTGCTCAGGATGCCAATGGGGCAGGCGCTGGCCCATCTTAATTTGTCAGAGGAATTGACTCTGGCCCTGGTGCACAAGGAGGGAAAGTATGCACCTTATCTTGAGCTTGCCATTGCCTGTGAGCAATTCGACCCCGAAAGAATTGCCGAGCTAGCTGCGAGTTGCGGACTGGACGTGCAGAAAGTGAATCTCGCCCATATCGACGCCATGCTGTGGGCGCTGGAAGTCGAGCAATAGATTCCTTTTCGCCACGCATGCTCTATATATTGAAATAATTCCCGTCCAGAATCTCCGTTAAAACCTTTCCAAGTTCTTTCGTCCACATGATTCTGGACGGTCAAAAACCCTAATAAAAAATAGTACAATCCCTTAACCTAAATCAAGGGATTTAATGACTCATCCCTGTTAGCATTGCTATTCTCTTTTTTCCCTAAAGATTGATATGAGCTCTTGGTGGTCAATATGATGAAAAATTTAAGTATTTCTTCAAAGGTTGCATTGTTGCTGCTGATCCCCCTTCTCAGTGTTGTCTTTTACACGGTAAAAAATGCGAAGGATAACTATCAGGAATGGCGCAGTTCTTCTACTACTGCATCTCTGATGGAATTGGCCATCGACCTCGGCAACCTGACCCACCGCCTGCAAATCGAGCGCGGAGCGACAGTGGGTTTCATGCAGTCCAAGGGGGGGCGATTTGCCAATGATTTGCCTGGATACCGGACCGAGACCGACAAGAAGCTGGCGGAACTGAAAGACCAATACGCCTTGCTCAACAAGGCCACAGACTTGTCTCCGGCTATATCGAGCGCGCTCGATACGTCATTGGCTGCACTGGGCAAACTAGGGGATACCCGCGCTGCGGCATCCCAGTTCAGTGTTCCCGCCGCAGAGGCGGCAAGCTATTACACACAGACCATCGACACCCTCCTTGGAACAATCCCCGCCATATCCGAACAAAACAGCGATCTCAATGCCGCCAAGCGTATGTCTGCTTACCTGGCCCTGCTTCAGGCCAAGGAACGCAACGGTCAGGAACGTGCCCTGCTGGCCGGGGTTTTTACTGCCAACAAGATTGAGCCCGCGCAGTACCGAATCTTTTTGAGCCATATCGCTGCTCAACAGGCTTATCTTGCCAGCTTCGACAATTTTGCCTCCAAGGAGGTGCGTGAGTTGTATAAGCAGAAGATGGCCGGTGACTTTGTCAATGAAGTTGAAGCCATGCAGAAGGTGGTGATGGATAAGGTGGGGGAGGGGCAATTCGAGATCGACCCGGCTAAATGGTTTGGCACAATGAGCGCAAAAATCAATGCCATGTATGAAGTTGAAGCGGTTTTTGCGGACCAAATCAAGGCCCTGGTTGCCGAGCACGCGCGCAAGGCCCGTTCTGCATTGACTCTGCATACCAGTATTGATATTGCGCTGTTGCTGGCGATTGTTGGATTGGGTTACTCGATAGCCATCAGCATCACGCGCCCGATCAATTCACTGAAGAATGGCATTGTCCAGTTGCAGGGCGACAATGATCTTACCCGCAGGCTGGAGATCAGCGGCAGGGATGAAGTCGGTCAGGTGTCGGAGGCATTCAATCATCTCGTCGGCAGCCTGCAAAGCATTATTCATCAGGTGAATGCCAATGCAGTAGAAGTGTTGCACCTTTCCGAGCAACTCGCCGCCACCTCGTCGCAGGTGGCGAGCAGTTCAGAGCAGCAGAGCGAGTCGGCTTCTTCCATGGCGGCTGCGGTCGAGGAAATGACCGTGAGCATCGATCAGGTCTCCGAGCATGCGCGGGAAGCGCAGAATATTTCCCAGTCGAGCAGCGAGCTTTCTACTCGTGGCAGCAATGTGATCCTGAAAGTTGTGGAGGATATGCGAGGCATTGCCGAGACGGTTCACGAATCTTCGGCGATCATCGAGGGGCTGGGGAAGCAGTCTGACCAGATTTATTCTATCGTCCAGTCAATCAAGGAAATTGCCGATCAGACCAACCTGCTGGCGCTGAATGCCGCAATCGAGGCAGCGCGTGCCGGTGAGCAGGGGCGCGGTTTCGCCGTGGTGGCGGACGAGGTAAGGAAACTGGCGGAACGCACCACGCGTTCCACCGAGGAAATCGCCAGCATGATCCAGAAGATTCAGGGCGGCACCAAGCAGGCGGTGGCCAGTATGGAAGTCGGTGTGGAACGGGTTAATCAGGGTGTGGCTCTGGCCGGCCAGGCTGGAGATGCCATTCGCCAAATCCAGTCAGGCGCACAGCGGGTTGGGGTGGCCGTTACCGATATTTCTTCCGCAATCAAGGAGCAAAGCATCGCCAGCAGTGAAATTGCACGCCATGTGGAACAGGTGGCGCAAATGTCGGATGAGAACCATACGGCAACTCAGGATAATGCAAAGTCAGCCCAGGATTTGGAAGAGCTGGCCATGAGTCTAAGAAGCGCTGTCGAAAAATTCAAGGTTTGAGACAGCGTTTTGCGTCAAGGCAAGCGCTGCCTGGATTTGGCGACAAGATAGTCGACAACCGGCAGCGTATCCGCCTGGGTCCCGCCCATCATGCTGGCTGAAGTCACGTATTTTCCATTTATCGCAATAGTCGGTACCGAATCGACGCCATAGATTGTAGTCAGCTGTTGTGCGCGATGGACTTTTTTCATCACGGCTTCAGAATTGAGGGTTTTGAGAAATTTCTTTTTCGCGATGCCTTGCTCTTCGAGAAAATCCGCCATCTGTTCTGTTGTTTTCAAGGGGATCCATTCATCATGAATGGCGAGGAAGATATGGCTGTGCAATGCCTCGATCTTGCCTAAACTCTCCAGCGCGTAATAAAGCTGTTGTTGCAGAATGGCGGGTTTGTTGCGTGCCACAGGAACGCGTTTGAAAACAATGCTGTCGCTATGGCGTTTGGCCCATGGCTCGATCAGCGGCATCAGGGTGTTGCAGTGCGGGCAGTTGTACCAAAAAAACTCGATAACTTCTATTTTGCCGTCTGTCCTCGCTGGTTGAGGAGAACTCAGTACCCGGTAATCAAACCCTTCTTCCGGCGTAACAGGTGACGCAGCAACTGCTGTCGACAACGCGATGGCGACTCCCATCAAGATGGCAATAATGCGAGTGGAAAAACTTTGGCTGGATAATCGCATGTTTGGGGTGCTCCTGAATTCGCCGCTACCCAAGCCCGGCGAAGCAACCTGATTTCATAAATGTAAGCAGCGATGCCTTGCGATTCGAGAATAGTCCAATGGCTTTGTCGTTGCAAGAGCGGGATTTGTCGTCTGGACAGGAGAACGGGATTCCATAATTCGGAAAGAAAAAATGGCTAGTGCCGGCCACTAGCAGCCTGTCTGGCTTGAAGAATCGAAGCGAAAATTCGGCTGGGCGAGGACAGATTTTGCTGGTTTTGCAGGTCAATAGTCATTCTATTGACCAAAAAATCGGCAAAATATGGACCGGCCAGGCGGATTTGCAGCCGATTTCCTTTAAGCCCGACAGGCTGCTAGCCATATCATCAGGTTCGTCGGTGAAAGTGCCCAGCAGAACGTGACTGGCCATAAGGGAAAGTCTATGTTTTTGACAGCACCGGGCGCAACGGGTCGGCGCCGATAGTGCCGCTCAGGCTTTGCAGGTATGCCGTGCTCTTTACCCATTCCAGCTTGGTCTTGGCACCTGCAAGCCGTTCTTGAACATCAAGCCGCTCGGCCAGATCCTGGTGGCTGGTGCGGTGGGCGAAGGTATCCAGGTAGGCGATATGACGCTCCCAAAGACGGATATCCCGCAACTGCTTCGTTTTTAGACGTTCCTGGTACCAATCCGAAGTGAGCAATGCGTCACGGGTAAACAAGGCGCGGATGGCTGGATCATGCACGTCTTTGCCCTCATAAAGGCCATTGGCCATGATATGCAGCAAGGCTTTGAGCGGTGGGCAGGCGTCTTCCACGCTGCCGTCATCCAGATAGCAGGCTGCAACTTTTTGTTGTGCTTCGACGATGTTTTCCACGCCATCCACGAATACCGCCATATCCTGGGTTTCCGGGCGCAGGATCTGCTCGCCGAATACGGCACGGGGCGCATCGAACATCTTGCCCATGAAACCGTGTACGAAGCGTTCCGTAATGCGATAGCCGAGGCGGCTTGCCTGAATCAGGCGGCCCTCGTACTGAAAATCGGACACTTTTTCCATATAGCCGTTTTCGATCAGGAAGCGCGGATCCCGCGCCTGTGGCTTCAGGCGCGACCAGATTTCCGGTACCAGCAGGCTGATGTCGTGGTCGACGCGGAGATTTGGACCGATATAACCCGCTGCGGTGGAATAGCCGGCGTAACCCGTCAGGATGAAGGACACCAGCGTATTGTTGAGGTCCACCGTTGGCCGGAGGGCGTTGAAGGGCCCTTTGGTAAGCGCACCTTCGCTGCCTGCGCCGGTTGTGGATGGCGACTTGCCGGTGAGGCTGCAGATGAAGTCCATGAACAGCTCGGGCAGTTCCTGGTAGTGAATCGGGTTATAAACCGCCAGAGGGCGGATTCCGGGTTCCGGCGGGTTGTTGCGACGGCCCACCAGCACGGCGTTGACAGGTTCGATAACGGGGGTGCCCAAAGGAATCCGGCGATTGAATCTGGCACCGATTTCCGCCACATAACGTCCTACCGGGTTGGCGATATCAGGCCGCAGTTGCAGATAACGGGGGTTTTTGCTCGGCTTGCCGTCCACCAGGCGCGGATGTGCAGAGGACACCACATATTCACTGGCTTCATGGGCCTCGCGCAGAACCTTGCGCATGGGCTCGGTGTACTGGTCGAACCCCACCACGTCATCGATAATTTTCGACAAGGCTTCGCCATGGAGCGGCTCGAAATTCGCCAGAAAATTGTCGCGCTTGGACATATCCTGTTCGGTCTGGCTATCGAATCCGCGATGAACCGCTTCATCAGGGCGCTGGAACAGGCGGTACTCGCAGTTGCGCACGAGTTTGACGGAAGGGTCGTCGCTTTTCGGCGACAAATTGGGGAGGGATGCCGCAGGCACGACCACTGAGGCGCTGATGTCATCCTCCATCTGCACCTTGTCGGCGGCAATGAAATCCTGGCGCAGCTTGAACACGCGCCAAGCGCCGTTTTCCGCAAAGCCAATGCGCAAATAAGATCCAACCAGCTTTCTATCGCCGAGCTTGAGTTCATGGCCGGGGTGGCCGTTCACGAAATCCGTCGAAAGCTGGTTGCGCCAGTCGTCGCCCCATTCCGGGCGATACATGCGCTTGATGATGAACACCAGCGCCAAAATCCGGTCAGGTATTTCCGCCAGCCAGGCATTGTATTCGTTGGTATGGGAGGGGGAGGCGGTGAGTACCTTGATCACCGATCCCAGGCTGCGTTCGGTGCTGAGCAAAGTGCGGGCGGCATTCCTGTCCTCATGCTCAAATCCCGGTTTGAAGCGCCCGGAGTAATCTTTCTGGATGATTTTATCGACCTGGATGAGGTCCTTCTCCAGATCGGCCACGAACAGTGGGCCGTAAATCACTGCGTCGTTCAGCGACTTGGAAATCTCCGACTTTCCGCCGCCCGACACGGTGCAGGGCTTATGGCAGAAAGTGCCTTCCGGATCGGTGCCCACCAGACGCCATGATGGCGCTCCCGGATGTTTCTGCATCTCGACCTTGTAGCCGTTGGGCTGCACGTAGATGTGGCCCGGACGCAGCTTGATGGTCTGAGGTGCGCCATCCTTCACCCAACTGATGGTTTGAGCGGCCAGATCCATGCGCAGATCCTGCGGCACGTAAATGACTTCCGGGTGCCGCTTGTCGATGCCGTAGCCTTCTGGCTGCACGGTCATCAAGTCGCCGTAGTGGGCCACGACCTCTTCGAAGCTGTAACCCGGCACGCGGGTGATGCTGTCCACGCCGAATTCCTCGCCGTGGTTGTGCCGTGGGAACGCCAGGGCGCCGCCGGCATGCTCTTCTTCAGCCAGCCCGAAAAGGTTGGTGGCGTAGCTGATCTGGGTCTTGACCTCTTTCTTGCAGTAACCGAAGTAATTGTCGGCCAGAATGGTGACGATCACGCCGCGCTCGTCGCGAGCGGTGATCTTGAACGCGGAGCCGTCGTTATACAGCTCTTTTTCATCGGCCCAGCACATGCCATCAGCCTGTTGGCGTGGCGTTGCGGCGTCCCGGTGGGGCAGCCCAAGTTCTTTCTTGGTGAAGCGGGTCAGGTGAGGCGCCAGAATCACACAACCGGTGTGCCCGGACCAGTGATCCACGTCCAGTCCGACATCGTTCGATGCCAGGACAGGATTGCCGCCATTACCGAAGATGCTTTCCACAAAATCCAGGTTGCTCACCAGGCCGCCGGGCGCGAAGAAACGAATCTCCATGATTTTTTCAGGCTCACGGCCCGGAATTTCTGGGCAGATGACCGGGCGCAACAGCAGGGAAACGAACATCGCCGCCTCCTGGGGCTGACCAGCGGTAAACGGCAAATGGAGCAGATGCTCCGGTGGGTTGAATGCCTCGCGCAACAGGCGTGCAAAAGTAGCTTTGGGAACCGCCTTCTTGTCGCCAGGGATCGGTAGACCTCCCTCGGTTACATGGAACAATCCCTTGGTCGTGCGACGGTCGCTGACCGGGTTGTGCAGTACGCCATTGCGGATGCGATAACTGCTGACATAATCACCCTTGAACTCATTCTTGTTCACCGGCAGGGAAAGCTCCCTTGCCACGCCATGGCGATCGAGTATCAATGTGTTTTCCGGCAGCCGGGGTACGGCGCCATCTGTGGCATCGGCGAGGTAATCGTCAAGAAAGGTCTGGATGCGCTGGTCTGGCGGACACAGGTAACCGCTCAGCAAGCGGGATTTTTCCCGGTAGCTTTTCAGAAGATCGTGCGCAACGGCCAGGAAATCGCCACTTCCGCCATCCAGGCAGGGTGGCTGCCCCGACGATGACAACTTCAGGTTAATATAAAGCTGAAGGCGTTTGCGGGTTTCTTGTGGGTCTTCAGAACCGTCACCCAGCCCCAGGAATTGATTCAGGTCCATAATGCGCTTTACCTTGTACGTGCACCCGCACTTGAGAGAAAAGAGAAAAACGAGCATTTTACCCTGAATTGAGTAAATTTGAGATGGTTGACTGGATGAAACCCGCAAGTTGCGACAGCGATGATCTCGGGCCTGAATCAAAGTCCATAGCTTTAAAACCCAGGGCACATTCCCAGGGTGGTGGATTTGCCTGATATGAGAGGATTATTCGTTATAAAATTGCACCCCACACCGACAGTCTGTGAGCCTTTGATTCAATCAAAACGCACCTAACAAAGCTTGTCCAACAGAATATATAGGGTCTTCATGCTAACAAACGCACTATCTAAGCAGGAACTATCGAGGTTGGAGATATTGCTGACCTTACCGACTTTCAATGGCAAGGCCATGAGCCTGGATAAATTACAGGGATTTCTTTGCGCTGTTATCAGCGCGCCAGACACCATCGTACCGGGCAAATGGATGCAGGAGGTTTTCAAGATCGAGCCGGAGCACGAATCGATGGAGCAAGCTCAGGAGCTCATGTCGCTATTGATGTGTTTCTATAACGACGTGGTTTCAGAACTCGCTGAAAATCAGTCCATCAAAATTATCCTCAAATCCCATCCGAACGGTGACCAGATGCTCGACTACCAGACATGGTGCGAGGGCTACATTCTGGGGTGGGGGCTTTCTACGGAGGAATGGTTGAGTCCGGGAAATGAACCTCTGAAGAAGCTGACTTTCCCGATTCTGCTATTGTCCGGTGCTTTCAAGGAAGAAGCTGAAAGAAGGGGAAGGGAATACCTGCCCGATGATGAATATGCGAAATTGTATCAGGAATGTGTTGATATGCTTCCCAAGGCTATTGCGGGTATATACCAGTATTGGCATTCCATAGCGAAGCCTGGGCCAAGCAAGCGAATAACACCAAAAGTCGGGCGCAATGAGGCTTGTCCGTGTGAAAGCGGACAGAAATTCAAGCAGTGCTGCGGTAAAGAAAGGACGCTGCACTAAAATTCAGGCTGAAATCGATAACTACGAAGTCGTGGCGATTCAACGTTGTGTTGCAGTGAATGGGTAAAGCAGCTACATGGATGACGGTATAATAATTCACATATTCAGCGCGGTCCGTCCCGCTCAATTGTTTACTTTGGAGTTTTCACCTTGTTTAAGTTCATCGGCGTCATTTCAGGTTTTTTCTTGTTTGGATTCTTTGGCGCTATCCTGGGTTATATCGTCGGAGTCTTTATTGATCGGGTGAGAGCCTTGGGTGCTGGCGGGATGAACCCCCTGACGAATGCGCTTCGCCAGGCGGTTTTCCTGGAAACCCTGTTCACTCTGATGGGCAAACTGGCCAAGGCTGACGGGCAGATCTCACAAGTTGAGATCGACCATGTCGAGCAGTTCATACAGAAGCTGGGCATGACAACTGAACATCGCACGCTGGCGATCGCGTGGTTCAAGAAGGGGGCTGATCAAGCATTCGAAATTGAGCCGACGTACAGGCGTTTTATGTCTGTTTGCGGGCATACCAAAGATTTGAAGCAAGTGCTGCTGGTTTATCTCATCGTCATCGCGCTGGCGGATGGGCATTTTCATCCGGCTGAAGAAGCCCTGCTCACGGAGATTGCAAGTCACCTTGGCTACGACCAGGCCGGGTTCAAGCAGTTGATGGACATGGTGCTGAATCAATCCCGCTTTGGTGGCCAGCAAGCCAATCCAGCAGAGGCCTTGGAGGGTGCCTATATGGCATTGGGTGTTAGCAAAGATAGTACGGACCAGGAAATCAAGCGCGCCTATCGCAAGTTGATGAACCAGTACCACCCCGATAAATTGATGGGGCAGGGTGTGCCGGAGGATATGATCGCCGTTGCAACCGAGCAGGCCAAAGAGATTCAGCTTGCCTACGATTTGATCAAGAAGAACAGAAATATCTGACCTGCCTAATCTGAAGGAACACTTTTGATGGGAAAAGTAATAAATTCTGCAGAATGTCTGTTAAATCAGTTGGGTGAATTGAGTTGCCACTTGACCAATGTCCCTCATCAAGATCAAAGCTATTTTGAGAAGCCGCTACAAATCATTAATGAGGCCTTGGGGTTTCACATTAGCGTTTTATACAAAATTACAAACGTAATCGAAAACGATCTAATTTTGGAGGTCATGACTGTTTGCAATCCTGAACATATCAGACCGGACTTGGTGGAAGGCACAAAAATATGCCTTGATGTCGATAATCCCCGCCTGGAATTTACTAATGAAGTCATGGCCTTTAAGAACCGCAATGTTTCGGCCATCAATATCCCGGGATGGGGATGCGATATTGTCGGGTCAATCTATATGCCAGAGAATTTAGGCCACGGCTACCTGTTGGCAGGTGATTATTTTGGGGATGAATCAGACGTACGAGAACATGAAGTACGGGTTTGTGAAATCATGTGCAATATGTTGAGTTCGGTTTTAATGAAAACTCAATTTGAAAAATTGGCGAGCTATGATGGATTGACCGGTCTATTGAATAGCCGCGCAATTCGGGATGAACTGGAAAAAGCATTTCAACGCCAAAAGCGGAAAAGTTCCGGGTTAGGGGCAATCGTCCTGGCCGACATCGATTATTTCAAGAAAATCAATGACAATTATGGTCATATTCAAGGCGATTCAGTGTTGCAGGAAGTAGGTCGCATTTTTGATGCGGCGCTGCGGAAGCATCTCGATATCGCAGGTCGGTATGGTGGGGAGGAATTTTTGCTGATTTATGAGGACTCTGAAAAAGACCAGGTCTTAAACATCGTCGAACGTCTGCGGCAAACCATTGAAGAGCATGAATTCAAGAAGATCGGGCCAAGCGGTAGTCCTCTGGACGGAGAGTTTTTACATGTAACCATGTCGTTCGGGATTGCACTGCTTAATGATCGGTCCATAGAAAATAGCAAAGAAATTTTATCGATGGCCGATGCGGCTTTATATCGATCAAAGGAAAGTGGCCGTAATCAGGTTACGCTTGGTGAAAGCTGAAAAACCTCACCTACTGAATAATTCCCTTGTACAAGAAAAATGCATAGGCGCCGATCAGGCCGAAACCCATAAAACGGGGGACTCGTCCCAAGAAGGCAATAGACAGGAAATGGATAGCTCCCGCGCCTAGAATGACATATATACCGGTCTGAAAAAAATCGGGAACTTGAATCGGATTAAATAGCGAAAACAACCCGATACACATTGGAATGCAGATATGGCCATCGCCGATTTGTGAACTCAGGACGATATCCTGTCTGCGAATATGAGAGTAATACATGGCGAGGAATGCATTGGGCAAAACCATAAGCCCGCCGCTCAACCAACCTAATTTTTCAAAACTGAAAAATAGGCTTTCCTCTCTGGATACCCACTCCACGAGATGATCAACGGCGAAATAAATACCATAAGCGCTTGCGGCGATAATCAACAGGTCGAGCATTATCGACCAATGGAATGCTTTGTTTTTTCGGATATTGTCTTTTAATATTTCAAATACGTGCAATATCTGCCAAAAGACAAACAGACCCACCAGAACCAGGCCATCATAAAAATCGAGTATCCCATCCTTTGCCAAAGCCCAGAGCGTGCCGGAAAACAAGAATAACGCGATCAAGGTAAACAGCAAATTAAGCCGATTGATTCGGTGAAAATCCGCTTGTTTTTTTACTTGTTGCCTGGAACTGCCATTCCGAATGACCGCCGATGAGCCAAAAATAGCAGCAAGCCCTAGGATCAAGGTCAGGTTGGTGGCATTATTAACGAGGCTGTTCTCGATAACCAATCCGCCATTGCTTCCCGAACTGCTCATCACATAGGCGAAAACGAGATTTGCAAATCCCGAACAGTAAGGCATGATCAGCGTACCAAGAACCGTTCCTTCAAAGCCCTTGCGCTCCATTGCCTGAAGACGCCAAATCATCGTAAAAGTAGCTGCTACGAATATAGCTAGCAGCATTAATGGATTGGCCGTATGGATTTGGATATTATCGATTACGCTATTCACATTAGGGCAAAAAAAAGAAAACTGACCGTCACCTCAAGTTCACGGTCAGAAGTATCCTTGACCCCTATGGCCCGGTCAAATGTTCATTTTGACCACCGTTTATGAGCTAGACTTGATCAACCTCGGAGAGCAGGAGAATTTCATTTTTTTGGTAGAAATCAGGGTAGATCGATAAATTCATAAAATATGAAACATTTAAAATACATCATTATTGTTTTTGCTTATATTTGGGCAGTCCCCGCTCTGGCAGATGAACTGCTGGGTTTTGGCTTATCAAAAAAATATTGTCTGGGAGATGTTTGCCTTGGCGAAGCAGATGCAGACCATCCTGAGTTGAAAATAGGCGAGGCATTAAGGAAAGCGGCCCGATACAAGAAGATTCCTATTTGCAACAGTTCGGATGCGTCGGTGTATTTGCGTGATGTCAGATTCAGAAATGGCGCGCAAGGAGTCATCTACCTGCTTGCCGACCCCGGCAATCCAAATGCCAAGCCAGAAAAATATTTTCGCATCAGTAGCATCACCGTGAAATTTGACCCATTTCTTTCGGCGGATGGCGTCAAGGAACTTCAGCAAAAGATTGCCGATCGTTATGGCATGGAGCGGTCAAGTTCATATGGCTTTGGGATCAAGGACGGAAAACGGTCAATCAGCTTTACAGTTTCCCCCTGGGAGTCAAGGATTGCTGTTAATAGCATAGATAATCAGGAGTTTCAGGCCCAACCCGGATGCTCGCCAAAACTGCCTAACCTTTAAAGGTAACGTTCAGAAAAGCAAAAGGGCCAGCGCCTAAGCACTGACCCTTTACATATTTGGCTCCCCGACCTGGACTCGAACCAGGGACCTGCGGATTAACAGTCCGTCGCTCTACCGACTGAGCTATCAGGGAATTAACAAGCTGCGAATTCTACTTTGCTGTGGTAAAAAGGTCAATTCATATCTGTAATTTTGGCGGTGAATACTGTGAAGTGGACTAAGCGTCTGTTTATTATTCTAGTTGGTTTTCTGGCTGTAATTGGTCTGCCATTTCTCATCCCGTTGAATACGTATATTCCTGAAATTGAGAAGCAGGCGGGAGAAAAGCTAAACGAGCCGGTTAAGATCGGCGCGCTGCGAGTTTCATTAGTTCCTTTGCCTCATTTGGCGCTGCAAGAAGTTTCCATTGGCGCTCAACAGGAAGTCAGAATTGCTTCAATCAAAGTCAGCCCGAATTTGAGTTCGTTGTTTAGCGTGGTCAAGATTTTGCGTGATATCGAGCTTGACACGGTTTTCATTCGTGCGGACATGCTGGAAAAGATGCCGGTTTGGTTCAAATCGGATGGCAGCCCCCAAACAGTAAGAATCGAGAAAATTGGTTTGAATCACGTCACGCTGGAATCTCCGGGTATGGCGCTGCCCTTGTTCAGTGTGGCAGTAAATATGAAGCCGGACGGCGACTTGAAGAATGTGCTGCTAGCGAGCGATGACGGCAAGCTCAAGCTGGATGCTACGCCCATATCGGGTAGCAAATTCGATTTAAAGCTCACCGCTCAGCAATGGCGATTCCCCGTGGGCCCGGCTTTTCATTTCGATGAACTGAAAATTATTGGAGTCGTGAATAATGAAGCGTTACGGCTCAAGGATATCGATGGAAAACTTTATGGAGGGACGCTCAAGGGCTCAGCTGAACTCAACTGGAAATCGGGGTGGAGGCTTAGCGGTGACCTGAAAAGCCAGGGGGTGGCGGTGGAATCTCTGTTGCCGCTGTTTAATTCCAAAGCCCGCGTGAGCGGCCAACTTAGCGCCAAGGCCAGGTTCGTGATGAAGGGCAGGGCGCCATCACAGCTTGCGGACAGTCCGAATGTTGAGGGCGATTATTCCATCCACAATGGGGTGTTGCACGGCTTCGATCTGGCAAGAGCGGCTCAACCGATCAAGACCAAGGAAGTGCGTGGCGGGCAGACAGAGTTCGACGAATTAAGCGGGGGTTTTAGCATTGCCGAGAAGATCACTCGCTTGCACAAGCTTAATATTTCTTCTGGGGTGCTGAATGCCAACGGGGATGTGGATATTTCGCCTTCCAACCAACTGAGCGGCAAGGTTTATGTCGAGGTGAAGCAGGGTATTTCACTGGTAAGCGTCCCACTCAAGGTTTCCGGCACGCTGCAGGATCCAGTCATGTTCCCCACCGGCGCGGCGGTAACCGGAGCTGTGGTAGGTACGGCAATCCTCGGCCCCGGAGTAGGGACATCCCTGGGGGTGCAGGCTGCCGACAAGTTGGAAAGCTGGTTCGGGGGCAAGAAAAAATAGAGGGTGCCATTTGTGACACCCTCAAAAATTCAGCACCAAGTTTAGCCCTAGTCTATTCGATCGCCTTCTGGATGCGCTCCAGGGCTATCTCCAGGTTTTTCATCGATGTGGCGAAAGAGATACGGAAGTAACCCTCCGCACCGAAGGCCGAGCCAGGTACGACAGCCACTCCCGCTTTTTCCAGCAGGTATTCCGAAAGAGCCATGTCGGTCGCTTCTGCGATAGTGCTGCGGCGATGCAGTTCGGCAATGGCTTCTCGTGCGTCTGGGAAGGCGTAGAAGGCGCCGCCGGCATGGATGCACTTCACTCCCTTCATTTCGTTAAAGCGGCGCACTACGAACGCATGGCGCTCGCGGAATGCCTTCACCATCGGCTCGATGCACGACTGGTCACCATCCAGTGCGGCTTGTGCAGCCACCTGCGAGATCGAGGTGGGATTGGAGGTGGATTGGGACTGGAGGATTTCCATCGCCTTGATAATCTTTTCCGGACCGGCAGCGTAGCCGATGCGCCAGCCGGTCATGGAATAGGCCTTCGACACGCCATTCAGGACGACGCAGCGGTCTTTCAGCTCAGGGGTGGCGTTGAGGATGTTGACAAACTTTACGCCGGACAGGTTGACATGCTCGTACATGTCGTCGGTGGCCACCAACACGTGAGGGTGGCGCTTCAGCACTTCGCCCAGGGCCTTCAGCTCTTCCAGCGTGTAAACCGCCCCGGTTGGGTTGGACGGGCTGTTGATCATGAAGATTTTGGTCTTGGGGGTGATGGCCTCATCCAGTTGTGCAGGGGTGATCTTGAAGCCCTGCTCAATGCCGCATTCGACGATGATCGGCCTGGCTTCGGCCACCATGGCGATGTCTGCATAGGAAACCCAGTAGGGGGCCGGGATGACCACCTCATCGCCCGGATCCAGCACCGCCAAAGCCAAGTTGAAGATGCACTGCTTGCCGCCGACGCCGACGATGACTTCCTTTGTGGTGTAGTCCAGGTTGTTGTCGCGCTTGAGCTTGGCGACGATGGCATTTTTCAGGCTGGGTATGCCGCCTACGGGGGTGTATTTGGTAAACCCGTCGTCGATGGCTTTCTTGGCGGCATCCTTGATGTGTTGCGGGGTATCAAAATCCGGTTCGCCGACCCCGAGGCCGATAATGTCCTTGCCTTCAGCCTTGAGCCGGGCAGCACGCGCGCTTACGGCGAGGGTGGGGGATTCCTTGATGGCTTGAACGCGCTGAGACAGTTCCAAGATTCTATCCTTAAGAAGTGGGAGCAATGCGGGCTAGTGCTCGCATGATATAATTTACATTGTCAAACCGCTCAATTTTACCCGTGATCGTCACATTTCCCAATAGTCCCTACAAACTTCACCAGCCGTTCGAACCCGCCGGGGATCAGCCCGAAGCTATCGAAAAATTGGTCGAAGGCTTGAATGACGGACTGGCGTTTCAGACCCTGCTTGGCGTGACCGGTTCCGGCAAGACCTTTACCATGGCAAATGTGATCGCTCGTCTTGGGCGACCGGCCATCGTCATGGCGCACAACAAGACTCTTGCGGCGCAATTGTATTCCGAAATGCGAGAGTTCTTTCCCGAAAACGCGGTGGAGTATTTTGTCTCATACTACGATTATTACCAGCCGGAAGCCTATGTTCCGTCGCGCGATTTGTTCATCGAAAAAGACTCCAACATCAACGAGCACATCGAACAGATGCGACTGTCCGCCACCAAGTCACTGCTGGAGCGTGAGGACTGCGTGATCGTCGCTTCAGTTTCCTGCATTTATGGTATCGGCGATCCGGTGGACTACCATGGCATGATCCTGCATTTGCGCCAGGGCGAGACGATGTCCCAGCGCGATGCCATCAAGCGCCTCACCGAGATGCAGTACGACCGCAACGAGATCGATTTTCGGCGCGGCACTTTTCGCGTACGCGGCGATGTGCTCGATATCTATCCGGCAGAAAGCGCGGAAATCGCAGTGCGGGTCAGTTTGTTCGATGACGAAGTCGAGAGCATATCCCTGTTCGATCCGCTGACCGGTCATATTCAGCGCAAGGTTCCACGCTATACGGTTTATCCGTCGAGCCACTACGTCACACCGCGCAGCACCACCCTGCGGGCGATTGAGAAAATCAAGGATGAACTGCGTGACAGAATCGAGTTTTTCCAGAATGAGCATAAATTAGTAGAAGCGCAGCGGATCGAGCAGCGCACCCGATTCGACCTGGAGATGCTCAACGAGCTGGGGTTCTGCAAGGGTATCGAGAACTACTCGCGCCATCTGTCCGGCAGGAATCCGGGCGATCCGCCACCCACGTTGATCGACTATCTGCCGCCCAACGCACTGATGTTCCTCGACGAAAGTCATGTCACCATCCCGCAGATCGGCGGCATGTTCAAGGGGGACCGGGCCCGTAAGGAAAATCTGGTGGGATATGGTTTTCGCTTGCCCTCTGCACTTGATAACCGCCCATTGCGCTTCGATGAATTTGAAAAGGTGATGAGGCAGTCTATTTTTGTTTCCGCCACACCCGCCGATTACGAGGCGCAGCATACCGGCCAAGTAGTGGAGCAGGTGGTGAGGCCAACTGGGCTGGTGGATCCGATGATTGAGGTACGACCAGCAGTCAACCAGGTGGAAGATCTGCTCTCCGAGCTCAATGCCCGGATCGCGGCAGGCGAGCGCGTGCTGGTTACCACGTTGACCAAGCGCATGGCCGAGGATCTGACAGACTATCTGTCTGACCATGGGATCAAGGTGCGCTACGTGCACTCGGATATCGATACGGTGGAACGGGTTGAGATCATCCGTGATTTAAGACTGGGTGTGTTTGATGTGCTAATTGGCATTAACTTGTTGCGTGAAGGTCTTGATATTCCAGAGGTATCGTTGGTGGCCATTCTGGATGCTGACAAGGAGGGTTTCTTGCGTTCAGAGCGCGCGCTGATCCAGACCATCGGAAGGGCCGCACGCCATATCAATGGCACCGCGATTCTCTATGGCGACAAAATCACCAATTCCATGCGCCGGGCGATCGACGAGACTGAACGCCGCCGGACAAAGCAGATTGCCCACAACACCGCCCACGGTATCACGCCGATCGGAGTCACCAAGCGTATCAAGGACATCATCGATGGCGTGTTCGATATCGACACCGCCCAGAAGGAGCTGAAAGTTGCCCAGGAGCTTGCTGCCTACAAGCACCTGGACGAGAAGAAGCTGACCAAGGAAATCAAACAGCTGGAAAAGGAAATGCTGGCCTGCGCCCGTAATCTTGAGTTCGAACGTGCCACACAGCTACGCGATAAACTGAATCAGATCAAAGCGCTAATGTTTAAAACATAAGCATTTCCACAGCTTTTGGTTGTGTTAAGAAAAGATCAGTGATCTGGATTTTTCATGAAAGTGACCACATTGACGCCAGGCGGTGTGCGTGAACCGCAGGTCAGATCATCTTGGAGTTCCAGTTCGGCTTCATGCAACTGGTTGATGACTTCGACGTAGTCCTTGTCCTTCGCCATCATCAGCGCCGTGCGACCACCTTCGTTTTTGGCACGCACATCCGCGCCCGCCTTCAACAGAACGTCAACGACGCCTGCTTCACCGTAGCCCGCAGCAAGCATCAGCGGACGAGTACCGTAACCAATCTGTGTCTCGATGTCGGCTCCGGCGTCAATCAGTAAACTAACGATTTCGGGAAAACCACGATTAAGCTCATGGTTGTAGAGTGCCTTCATCAGCGCGGTCCAGCCCAGCGGATCGGTTGCATTGACGTCTGCACCATTTTCGATCAGTGCTGTAACTGCTTCGAGGTGGCCCGCTCCGGCTGCCAGCATCAGCAATGTGGCGCCGTCAGTATTGCGGCAATTGCAGTCTGCTCCACTTAGCAGCAGGGCGCGGATTTGAACGGTGTCACCAGTGGCGGTGGCATTGAATAGATTGGCGGACATATTATTCTCCACAGCGATATAAAAAAAGTGAGTGTATTGTAATAATACTTTAGTTATTTGGTCAACTATTAATCTGATTACGTATAGTGCCATCCAGCACAAATTTCATATAATTTTAGTCCATGACAATTTATGTTAAGTTTGCTGGGATGATTTGGTTAGTAATTTCTTTGGGGTAGATAGAATTGGAAAAAATTAAAGTTCTGTTCGTTTGCATGGGAAATATTTGTCGATCCCCGACTGCAGAAGGGGTGTTTCGCCACCAGGTTGTTAAAGCCGGTCAGGCCGACAATATCATTATCGACTCGGCTGGCACCCATGCTTACCATATTGGCTCTTTTCCCGATCGAAGAGCCCAACAGGCTGCGCTGCGAAGAGGGTATGATTTGAGCAGCCTGCGTGGTCGACAGGTTTGTGCCCAGGATTTTCATGAATTTGATTATATTCTGGCGATGGACAGGGCGAACCTTGGCAATTTGCTGCAAGACTGTCCATCACAGCAGCAGCACAAACTCAAGCTGTTCTTGGAATTCAGCAAGGGGTTCAGTGAACGTGAGGTGCCCGACCCTTACTATGGTGGGAATCAGGGATTTGAGAACGTTTTGAATATGGTTGAGGATGCTGCGTCCGGTTTGCTGGAAGACATCCTGGCAAGAAATATCGCAAAGGAGTGATGCAAGATTGCGCGACCCATCGGAAAACCTTCTTCCCGATGGGTGCGATAGCAGAGCTTACTTCTGCTGCGTTTCGATCTGAACCAGCGGCGCACTTTCTTCCACGATTTTCGGGCGTGGAGCACGGCGCGGTCTTGGCCGCTCCGGTGTGTTTGCTATCGTGTCTTCAACAACTGCCTTGATTTTATCGGGGCTTGTTTCTACCATGACCAATCCGCTGGAAGCGATTTGATCCCCCGGCGCGGCGTGCGGGGCGCGACGACGTGGAGCGCGTGGCTTGCTTTCCGTCGGGGCAGCAGTTAGCACGATGTCCGCCGGAATCGCGGCAGGCGCAACATCGGTTTGCGCGACATCAACTGGAGCAACGGCAGGCGCAACATCAACCGGGGTGACCTCCGCCGGTTTGGACGTCTCGGCAGGCGCTGCTGAAATCACAGCAGGCTCTTGAATGACAACAGGCAGTGACGCTTCAGCAGCCTTCTCCGGTGCGGCTTCTACTTTTTCGACACTCATGCTTGTTATTTCTGGAGCAGCAGCCTCGGGCGCCTTCCTGCCTGGAACTTCGGCAGTTTCAGGAAGGTTGCGCGCTGCTTCAGGACGCTCTGAGCGTTCCCCGCGCTCACGCCGACCGCCGCGACGACCGCGCCGGCTCCTGGGTTCCTGGGGTTCGGTTTCACCTGTCTTTTCAGCTGTTGCAGGGGCAGTCGCCTGGGGGACAGTTACTTCCTTTTCCCTTTTGACTTGCGGTTGTCCGGGCGCGCGCGGTTTTTGCCCGCCACGACCTTCTCCGCGTTCGGTGCGGCGCGGTTCTCCTCGCTCCGCATCCCTGTCACGTTTGGCATCGCGGCCTTCACCTCGGCCCTCATTGCGCGGTGCTTGGCGCTTGGCGCTTGGCGCCGGACGCGCCTTGGGCTTGATCTCTTCTTCTGGCTGAGCGCCACCCAAACCTTGCAGCCAAGCCTTGACCTTGCCAAACCAGGATTGGCTGGTTTTGTTCTCTGCCACCATCGGTGCCGGTTGCCCTGGCGTGATGCCGCGCACCGCAGCCATCTGGCGTTGCGGCTTACCTTCTGCGGGCACGGTTTTTTCTGAGGCGATTTCAGCTGGCTTTTCTACCATGCGATAGCTTGGCGTCTCTTCGCTGCTTATTTCATCGCTACGCAGCCTGACTACGGAATAATTCGGTGTTTCCATGTGAATATTCGGTATCAGCATGATGCTGGTCTTGAATCGCGATTCGATTTCGTGAATTTCCGCACGCTTTTCATTCAGCAGGAAGGTGGCTACGTCCACTGGAACCTGAGCATGAACCGAGGTCGTGCTGTCCTTCATGGCTTCTTCCTGCAATATCCTCAGGATATGCAAAGCGGAAGATTCGGTGCCGCGGATATGACCGGTGCCATTGCAGCGAGGGCAGCCAATATGGCTGGTCTCGCCGAGGGAGGGTTGCAGGCGTTGGCGGGACAGTTCGAGCAGGCCGAAACGGGATATCTTGCCCATTTGGACACGAGCCCGATCGTAATGCAGGCCGTCACGCAGACGGTTTTCAACTTCACGCTGGTTGCGAGTGCTTTCCATGTCGATGAAATCGATCACTACCAGGCCACCCAAATCGCGCAGGCGCAATTGGCGTGCCACTTCTTCGGCGGCTTCAAGGTTGGTGTTGAATGCGGTCTGCTCAATATCCGCGCCACGGGTGGCACGTGCCGAGTTGACGTCCACCGACACCAGCGCTTCGGTATGGTCGATAACGATTGCGCCGCCTGACGGCAGGGACACTTCCCGGGAAAATGCGGTTTCGATCTGATGCTCGATTTGGAAACGCGAGAACAGGGGTACGTCATCCCGGTACAATTTTACCTTGTTCACATTGCCAGGCATGACGTGGCTCATGAACTGAACGGCCTGGTCGTAGATCGCTTCAGTGTCAATCAGGATTTCGCCAATGTCGGGTTGGAACAGATCGCGAATGGCGCGAATGACCAAGCTACCTTCCTGATAGATGAGAAAGGCGCCGCTTTGCTGTTGGGAGGCACTTTCAATCGCCAGCCATAGCTGCATCAGGTAGCTTAAATCCCACTGTAGTTCTTCCTGTGTGCGTCCGATTCCTGCGGTGCGCGCGATGATGCTCATGCCGGCGGGGACGTCCAATTGCGCCATGATGTCGCGCAATTCATTGCGTTCTTCACCTTCAATGCGCCGGGATACACCGCCACCGCGTGGGTTGTTTGGCATCAGAACCAGGTAACGGCCAGCGAGACTGATGAAGGTGGTGAGTGCGGCGCCTTTGTTGCCGCGCTCGTCTTTCTCCACCTGAACGATGAGTTCCTGGCCTTCTTTCAGGACATCCTGGATGCGGGCGCGAGAAATGTCCACGCCTTCGGAAGGCCGAAAATTGACACGAGAAACTTCCTTGAATGGCAGAAAGCCGTGACGTTCGTTTCCGTAGTCCACGAAGGCGGCTTCGAGGCTGGGCTCGATGCGGGTAATGACGCCCTTGTAGATATTGCTTTTACGTTGCTCTTTTCCGGCTGATTCAATGTCGAGGTCAACGAGCTTTTGACCATCCACAATAGCAACGCGCAGCTCTTCGGCTTGCGTTGCGTTAAACAACATGCGTTTCATTTGTTATATTCTCCCGCGCTCTTTTCACACGGGGAGACAAACCGCTGCGCTAACTGGCTGGCGTAAAGTTGAACGAACTATATTGTTATTCTAGTCATTAACTTATTTACGGTTAAAATTAAGCCTTGAGGTGCGAGTTTGTCGTTCTTTAAGTCTCGTTATTGTAACGAGACTTGAAAATCTGCGAGTGCTTTGAGCGCGCAATTCGTTTACCATCGCTACTTTTTCTTGTGGTGAGCGAAATTAACCGACAGGATTTTCTGGCTGGTATCGACCGATTCCGCATCCTAGCGTTCGTGAATCGTCTCGGCAACGGCGAATTTAACGTCCGTTCCCTCCAGCGCAATTTTCAAGTATAAGCAAATTGAATGATTTAAGCAAAGAATCTGTGACCTGGGTAACGATAGACGAAAGCAGTGAATCCCAGCGTATCGATAACTTCCTTTTCAAGCACCTCAAAGGCGTGCCGAAAAGCCATGTCTACCGCATTCTGCGTAGTGGCGAAGTGCGCGTCAACAGCAAGCGAGTCGATGCTACCCGCCGTCTGGTCATGGGTGATGTACTGCGTATTCCGCCAGTACGTTCTTCCCGGCCAGCGGATAACGGAGAGCCCAAGTCGGCTGCGCCACAGATGCTTTCCCGGCATATCCTGTATCAGGATGATGCGCTGATCGTGCTCAACAAGCCGTCAGGAATGGCGGTACATGGCGGCAGCGGGATCAGTCGAGGCGTGATCGAGCAGATGCGGCTGGAGCATCCCGAATTCAAGTTTCTTGAGTTGGTGCACCGGTTGGACCGGGAAACCTCCGGGGTCCTGCTACTGGCGAAGAAACGTAGCGCCTTGGTCGAACTGCACCGTGCAATGCGCGAAGGCGATACGGAAAAACGCTATCTCACCCTGGTCAAGGGGCAATGGCAGAACGCCAGACAAAGTGTGAAGTTGCCGCTATTCAAATACCTGACCGGTTCCGGCGAACGCCGGGTAAGTGTTAACGAGGAAGGGCAGAGCGCGCACACGATTTTTACCCTGAAGAAATCCTGGCCTGAATTCTGCCTGCTTGAAGCGGAACTCAAAACAGGACGTACCCATCAAATCCGTGTCCATCTGTCACATCTCGGGTTTCCGATTGTTGGAGATGATAAATATGGGGATTTCCCCTTGAACAAGACGCTGCAAAGGCGCGGCTTGAAGCGGATGTTTTTGCACGCCTTCAAGATGGTGCTCAAGCATCCTCTGACAGGCGAAAAATTGTCTCTGGAGGCTCCCCTGCCGGAAGATCTGGAACAATTCCTTCGCAATTTGGATGCGGAGCATGCCTAAACAATTCGATTTGCTGGTTTTCGACTGGGATGGCACGCTGATGGATTCAGCCGGGGCCATTGCTTTTTCCATTCAGGCCGCCAGCCGCGATGTCGGCTTGACGGCGCCCAGCGACAGCGAGGCCCGTCATATAATCGGCCTGGGTCTGAATGAGGCGATTGCCGCCTTGTTCCCCGAATTGCCTCTTTCCGGTTACGCGGCGCTGGTGGAACGTTACCGCCATTACTATCTCTCACAGGACACTGAAATTCTTCTGTTTGCGGGCGCAGCCGAAACCATCACTGCATTACATGAAGAGGGGTTCCTGCTTGCAGTGGCAACCGGCAAGGGACGGCGCGGGCTGGACCGTGTTTTTGAGCAAACCGGTCTGGGATCCTATTTCCACGCTTCACGCTGTGCCGATGAGTGCTTTTCCAAGCCTCATCCCTGCATGCTGCTGGAAATCATGGAGGAACTCGGTGTGTCGCAGGCGAAGACCCTGATGGTCGGCGACACCAGTCATGACCTGCAAATGGCCAACAATGCCGGCGTGTCTGCTGTCGGCGTGAGCTATGGCGCGCATCCTCGGGAGGGTCTGCTGGCGCTCTCGCCGCTTGTCTGTGCCGATAATTTCGGTGAACTGCGCCAATGGTTGAACGATCATGCCTGATAATGGCTAATATTAAAATTACTTGAAATTGAAAGGATGATCATGGCTGACCCTGAAAGCTGGGAGCGGAAGACTTTGGAAAAGCTGGCATTTTCGGCCTTGCAGGAACAACGCAGGGCGCGGCAGTGGTCTATCTTCTTTCGGTTGCTGACACTGGCCTTCCTGATCGTTTTGCTGTTCGCAATGATGGGATGGTTCAACAAGGGTGAGACGTCGCTTTCAGGCAAGCATACCGCATTGGTTGAACTGCGCGGTGTGATCGCTGCGGGGGGCGATACCCATGCCGACCGGGTGATCGGTGGTTTGCGCGAAGCTTTCAAGGACAAGGGAACCAAGGGGGTCATCCTGCTGATCAACAGCCCAGGCGGAAGCCCGGTTCAGGCTGGCTATATCAACGATGAGATTCTGCGTTTGCGTGCAAAATATCCGCAAATCCCTCTGTATGCCGTGGTGGAGGACATCTGTGCCTCGGGCGGTTATTATGCCGCCGCCGCTGCCGACAAGATATTTGTCGACAAGGCCAGCATCGTGGGTTCCATTGGCGTGCTGATGGATGGTTTCGGCTTCACCGGCACGATGGAAAAGATGGGTATCGAACGGCGGCTTCTGACTGCGGGTGAAAACAAGGGTTTCCTGGACCCCTTCTCACCAGTCAGCGCCAGCCAAAAGGAGTACGCACAGACAATGCTGAATGAAATTCACCAGCAATTCATCACGGTGGTGCGCCAGGGGCGCGGCAAGCGCCTGAAGGAAACGCCGGACATGTTCAGCGGCCTGTTCTGGAGTGGCGAAAGAAGCATTCAGCTTGGCTTGGCCGATGCTCTCGGTAGTGCTGATTATGTGGCGCGCGATATCATCAAGGCTGAGGAAATCGTCGATTTCACGCCCCAAGAAGGCATCGCGGAGCGCTTTGCCAAACGCTTCGGTGCGGCCACGGCGAGTGCCGTCAATCCGTTGACGAATGGCGGTATAGGCCTACGCTAGGCATGGAGCAGAAGTATCTGCCGATCGCCTGCATGCAGCATGAGCGACTGGAATTCAGCGTTTTGCGCCGGATACCGCTAATACTGGAATACCGGTTGGATGATCAGTGCAGGATTGAGAAAGTCATGCCACTGGATGTGTCTACCCGTGACGGCGCGGAGTGGCTGAAATTCCGCCACACTGATAACAGCGAGGAAGAAATCCGTCTCGACCGGATTTTATCGTTTGAAGAGGTGTTAGCTTGAACGCGGCCGATATAGCAGGAAAATCGTCGGTTTCTTGTTGATGTCAGGCAAGCCTTTGCGCCAGGCGCTGACTGTGCGGGTATCGATTTTTTCGTTATCCAGAGTCAGGTCGGTCGCAATACAAAGTTCGGTACCGGATTCGCAGGTCTGGACGAGGTCTTCCAGCAGCGCCTGATTGCGGTAGGGGGTTTCGATAAAAATCTGGGTCTGGTTTCTGACGGACGATTCCTTCTCCAACTCGGCTATCTTCTTGCAACGTTCCGCTTTCTGTATTGGCAGATAGCCATGAAAAGCAAAGGCCTGTCCGTTCATGCCCGAAGCCATCAGCGCCAGTAAAATGGATGATGGCCCTACCAGCGGCACGACCTTGATCCCTTTTTTGTGCGCCAGTCGCACCAGCAGCGCGCCGGGATCGGCGACAGCGGGGCAACCGGCTTCGGATACCAGCCCCAAATCCTTTCCCGCCAGCGCGGGTTGTAGAAAATGTTCCAGCTGCTCCGGCTTGGTGTGCTTGTCCAGGGTGAATATCTCGATGTCCTGCAGCGGCGTGGCAAGCTCCAGTTGTTTCAGATATTGCCGGGCGGTTTTGGGGTTTTCTGCGACAAAAACAGTGAGCGCCGCCGCAATGTTGCGGACCTGCTCGGGAATAATCGAAGAAAGAGGACTTTCTCCCAGCGTGGTCGGGATCAGGTAGAGGGTGCCAGTTTCCATTTAAATTACCGGCATGCCTTCGTTTTCAAGCATTCCAATCAATGCGATCAGCGGCAAGCCGATCAATGCGTTGGGGTCATCCCCGCTCATTTTTGCTATCAGGGCGATGCCCAATCCTTCCGATTTGGCGCTGCCCGCACAGTTGTATGGCTGTTCTTTAACCAAATAGTGTTCTATTTGTGCGTCGGTAAGCTTGCGGAAGTGCACAGTGGAAGGAACTTCCCTGGCCTGGGTGTTGCCGGTGCGACTGTTGTAAAGGCACAGCGCAGTGTGGAACACCACGCTTCGACCACGCATCATGCTGAGTTGCCTGACAGCGTTTTCATGAGTATGGGGCTTGCCGAGTTGCTGGCCGTCAAGCGTGGCGACCTGGTCGGAGCCGATGATCAAGGCATCGGGGAAATTTTTGGCAGGCGCCTTGGCCTTGGCAATCGCCAGACGGAAGGCAGTCTGATCCGGTGTTTCACCGGCCAGCGGCGTTTCATCCACCTCCGGCGAACAAACTTCGAAGGGGAGCTTGAGGCGCGAAAGAAGCTCTCGCCGGTAAGGGGAGGTGGAGGCTAATATCAGTTTCAAGTTGAGGCGTCCTGAGTCCTGAGTCCTAAATCCTGAGCCCAAGTGGATTTACTCAGGACTCAGCACTCGAAACTCAGGACTATCTTTAAATTATTCCGGTTGGATTTCCACTAGCGCTTCGTTGGGCGTGACGCTGTCGCCCTTGGTGACCCAGACATTGATCACTGTGCCGTTGATCGGAGCCTGCACTTCGTTTTCCATTTTCATGGCCTCGATCACCAGCACCGGGTCGCCGGCCTTGACCTTTGTGCCGGGCACGACCAGCACATCCACGATGGTGCCTGGCATGGCGGTGGTGACGTGGCCTTGATGCGAGGGACGAGGGCGATTGCTGCCCGCTTTCTGGATGCCTTCCTTGGGCTTTGATTTGCTGCCGCCGCTGACCACGCCGCCCATGCCGCCGTAGACTTCCACTTCGTTGAGGGCTTCGATAATCACTTCTTCCTGCACGCCATCGACCGAGACGAAGAACGGACGCTGTTCTTCACCGGGACGACCGGAACCGGTGATATGAATATGATAGGTTTCACCGTGCAGTGTGACATTGAACTCGTTCGGCGAGTAAAACGGGCCACAGGCAAGATTACTGCCGATCGGCAGCAGCTGCTCCGGCTTGAGCGTGCCGGCAGCACGTTCCTGCAGGAACGTGCGCGCCAGTTCCGGGAACATGGCATAGGTCAGCACGTCCTCCTCGCTCTTGGCAATACTTTCGATCTCGCCGCGCAGCCTGTCCATCTCGTCTTCCAGTTGGTCCGCCGGGCGACAGGTGATAACTTCGGCATTGCCGATGGCAATGCTGCGTACCTGTGCATTGACCTCGCCGGGGGCTTTGCCGTAGCGGCCTTGAAGGTAGTTCTTGACCTCGGTGGTGACGGATTTGTAACGCTCGCCGGTCAGCACATTCAAGACTGCCTGGGTGCCGACGATCTGTGACGTCGGCGTGACCAGCGGAGGAAAGCCCAGGTCTTCACGCACCCGGGGGATTTCTGCCAGCACTTCATCCATGCGGTTGAGCGCGCCCTGCTCCTTCAACTGGTTGGACAGATTGGAAATCATGCCACCGGGGACCTGATTGACCAGCACCCGGCTATCTACGCCAGTGAATTCGCTTTCGAACTGCCAGTATTTCTTGCGAGCTTCGCGGAAATAAGCAGTGATTTCCTGTAGCAGTGGCAGGCTCAGGCCCGTGTCGTATTCGGTGCCGGCAAGCGCCGCGACCATGCTTTCAGTGGAGGTATGGCTCGCACCCTCGCCAAACGAGGAATTGCAGGTATCCAGAATGGTCGCGCCATTTTCTACCGCACGCAGGAAACACATCGCCGACAGGCCGGATGTTGCGTGGCTGTGCATGTGAATGGGCATCTTCACCGCAGCTGCAATCGATTTGACCAGCTCAGCTGTGGTGGCGGGGGTGAGGAGGCCGGCCATATCCTTGATGGCCAGGGTATCGCAGCCCATCGCTTCGAATTCCTTGGCTAAATTAACAAAGTAAGGGATGTTATGGACTGGGCTCGTGGTGTAGCTGATTGCACCTTCGGCGATCTTGCCGCTGGCTTTTACCGCTTCGATGGAAACCCGCAGGTTGCGCAGGTCGTTCATGGCGTCAAAAATACGGAACACGTCCACGCCATTATCGGCCGATTTTTTTACGAAGGCGCGCACCACATCATCTGAGTAATTGCGGTAGCCGAGCAGATTCTGGCCGCGAAGCAGCATCTGGATGCGGGTGTTGGGTAGTGCCTTGCGCAGTTTCTTCAGGCGATCCCACGGATCTTCGCGCAGAAACCGCACGCAAGCGTCGAAGGTTGCGCCACCCCATGCTTCCAGCGACCAGAAACCCACGCTGTCCAGCTTGGCACAGATCGGCAGCATATCTTCAGTGCGCATGCGGGTCGCAATCAGGGATTGATGTCCGTCGCGCAGTACCAGATCGCTGATGAAAACTTTAGCCATGCTATATCCTAGCTTTACAATTCAATAAGTCGAAATCAAAGGCCTATATGGGCCGCGATTGCCGCCGAGATGGCGGCTGCAAGCAATTCCTTGGGGCGCTTAACCGAATAGTTTGTCAGTTCGGGGTGGGTTTCCACAAAACTGGTATCGAACTTCCCACCGCGAAAATCCGGGTGCTTCATGATTTCCTGATAGTAAGGAATCGTGGTTTTTACCCCATAAACCACCATATCGTTCAGCGCGCGCTTGCCGCGTTCAACCGCGCCTTCCCAGGTCAGACTCCAAACAGTGAGCTTGGCACACATGGAGTCGTAGTAGGGCGGGATGACATAACCCGTATACATGGCCGCGTCAGTGCGCACGCCGGGGCCGCCGGGCGCATAGTAACGAGTGATGCGTCCGAAGCTGGGGAGAAAATCGTTTTTCGGGTCTTCGGCATTGATGCGGAATTCCATGGCAAAGCCGCGGTAATTCACGTCTTCCTGCTTGTACTGCAGGGGCAGGCCGCTGGCGATGCGAATTTGCTCCTGCACAATGTCGATGCCGGTAATGGTTTCAGTTACGGTGTGTTCTACCTGTAGGCGGGTATTCATCTCCATGAAGTAGAACTGGTTGTCCTGGTCAAGCAGGAACTCAACCGTGCCGGCATTTTCATAGCCGACTGTCCTGGCAGCCTGAACAGCGATCTTGCCGATGTAGTCGCGCTGGGCACGGGTCAGTTGCGGGGAGGGCGCGATTTCGATCAGCTTCTGATTGCGGCGCTGGATCGAACAATCGCGCTCGAACAGGTGGATTACGCTACCAAAGCTGTCTCCGATGACCTGGACTTCGATGTGACGTGGGTTGACCACGCATTTTTCCATGAATAGCTCAGGTTTGCCGAATGCTTTGGTGGCTTCGGAGACAACGCGATCATAATTCTTGATCAGCTCTTCTTCGCTGTTGCAGCGACGGATGCCGCGCCCACCACCGCCGTTGGTGGCTTTCAGCATGACGGGATAGCCAATTCCGGCGGCTAACTCTACTGCCTGCCTGACGTTGTCAAGATTGCCTTCGCTGCCTGGTATGACTGGCACTCCGGCATCGATCATCGCCTGACGAGCCTGGATCTTGTCCCCCATGCGGTGGATTACTTCCGGCGACGGACCGATGAATTTGATATCCCGTTTGGCGCAGATTTCTGCCAGAACGGGATTTTCTGAAAGGAACCCATAGCCGGGATGCAATGCATCGCATCCTGCGGCAACAGCCAGATTGACTATGTTATGCGCGTTCAGATAGCCAATGACCGGATCTGAGCCGATATTGTAGGATTCATCGGCCTTTTTGACGTGCAGGGCATGTCGGTCGGCGTCCGTATAGATGGCGACCGATTTTATCCCCATTTCGGAGCAGGCGCGTACAATACGAACCGCGATTTCACCGCGATTGGCAATAAGAATTTTCTTGATCACGCGAGAATCCGTAAAATTATCGAAATTTCAAGTTGCTGTGATTGTTTTTGGAGCTTGTTTTTTGACAGCGAATCTTAAAAATTATATCATGCGCGCCTTATGCCTGAACAGGTCGCCATCAACAGCATCGAGTTTGCGAGAAACAGCGAATCGCTTAGCGGTCGTGTCGCGGTCGCAAACCTGAGTCGGTTGCAGGATTTGCTGTACTCCAGCAGCGGATTGCTGGAATACACTTTGACCGGCAAACGCGGAGAAAATGGTAAATTCTTTCTGGTTTGCGCTGTTAAGGGAATGCTGCAACTCCGGTGCCAGCGTTGTCTCGGCCCACTGGCTCATCCTGTTGCTCTGGTTTCCGAGCTGGAATTGATTGAGGATGAACAGGCTTTGCCAGCGGTAGTGAACGAGGATGAGTTGACGGACGCTATCAAGGTGGATCCGAATATGGATGCACTGGCATTGGTTGAGGATGAGGTGTTGCTGGGCTTGCCGATGGCGCCCATGCACGCGCCGGGAGACTGTAAGGCGGGCGCAAATTTTGGCCAGACGGAAACCGATAAACCAAATGCTTTTAGTGCACTGGCCGTACTAAAAACGAAAGATTTGAGAAAAAACTAGGAGTTATCATGGCTGTACAACAGAACAAGAAATCCCCCTCCAAGCGTGGCATGCACCGCGCGCACGACTTCCTGACCAACCCAGCGTTGGCCGTGGAGCCGACTACCGGTGAAATTCACCTGCGTCACCACGTCAGCCCCAGCGGTTTCTACCGCGGTAAAAAGGTTGCGCGTGCCAAAGGCGAATAAACGGCGTTACCTGGCGTCCAGTAAAGGCGGTTTGCAGCGAGCGTAATGGATATCACTGTTGCGATCGACGCCATGGGCGGCGACCACGGACCCCATGTCACTGTCCCTGCTGCTCTGGCGTACCTGAAACGGGACGCTGAAGTCAATATAGTATTAGTCGGATTGGCCGGGGTGATTGAAGCCGAGCTTCAATCCCTCAAGGCCTCGGTGACTTCACGCCTGCGCATTCAGCACGCCAGCGAGGTGGTTACCATGGATGATCCGCCTGCGCTGTCTTTGCGCAACAAAAAAGACTCCTCAATGCGCGTCGCCATCAACCTGGTTAAAACAGGCGAAGCGAATGCTTGCGTTAGCGCAGGCAACACCGGTGCGCTGATGGCCATTTCCCGTTTTGTTCTGAAAATGCTGCCAGGGATAGAACGTCCGGCGATTGCCGGGATGATGCCTACTCTAAACGGACATACCCACGTTCTCGATCTTGGTGCCAATGTGGATTGCACCGCTAATCACTTGCTCCAGTTTGCAGTCATGGGCGCGATGCTGGTTTCCGCTGTGGAGCATAAGGAATCACCGACTGTTGGCTTGCTCAATATCGGCGAGGAAGACATCAAGGGCAACGAGGTGGTCAAGCAGGCCGCTGAGTTGTTGCGTCAGAGTCATCTGAATTTTCATGGCAACGTGGAAGGCAATGACATCTACAAGGGAACCACGGACGTGGTGGTGTGCGACGGTTTTGTCGGCAATGTTGCGCTGAAGGCATCGGAAGGACTGGTCCAGATGCTGGCGACTTTTTTACGCCAGGAATTCAAGCGCAACATCCTGACCCAATTGGCTGGCCTCATCGCCTACCCGGTCCTCAGCGCTTTCAAGAAACGCCTCGATCATCGGCGTTACAACGGCGCAAGCCTCCTCGGATTACGAGGAGTTGTAGTAAAAAGTCACGGTTCGGCGGATAGTTTCGCCTTCCAGTTCGCCATTGAGCGAGCGGTCGAGGAAGTGCGCAACGGCGTGTTGCGCCGGATCAATGAACAAATGGCCCTGCTGAATAATGAGGAAAAGGCCTGATGTACTCACGCATAATCGGTACCGGCGGCTACCTGCCGGAAAAAATCCTGACCAACCACGACTTGGCGCAGATGGTCGATACCTCCGACGATTGGATTTTTTCCCGCACAGGCATCCGCGAACGTCACATCGCAGCAGAAAATCAGACCACCAGCGACCTGGCTTTCGAGGCGGCGCAGCTAGCCATAGAAATGGCCGGCGTTGATCCCCAAAGCATCGACCTGATCATCGTCGCCACAACTACGCCTGATATGGTGTTTCCTAGTACTGCCTGCATCCTCCAGCAAAAACTCGGTATCAAGAGCGGTGGTCCGGCGTTTGACATTCAGGCGGTTTGCAGTGGTTTCGTTTACGCCCTGGCGACGGCAGACCAGTTCATTCGTGGCGGACAAAGCAAGTGCGCCCTGGTTGTGGGCGCGGAAACCTTTTCCCGCATCATGGACTGGACCGACCGCAACACCTGCGTACTGTTTGGCGATGGCGCCGGCGCGGTTGTCCTGAAAGCCAGCGAAGAGCCTGGAATCATTTCCACCCACCTGCATGCCGACGGCAGTTATGGCCATCTATTGGCTGTGCCGGCGTGCCTGTCGGGCGGCAAGGCCAAGGGTAATCCTTTCGTCGAAATGGACGGTACCGGTGTGTTCAAATTTGCAGTCGGGGTGCTGGATTCCATTGTTGAGGAAACCCTTGCGGCCAATGGCATGCAGAAATCAGACATCACCTGGCTGGTGCCGCACCAGGCCAATATTCGCATTATCCAGGCCACCGCCAAAAAGCTGGGTATGAGCATGGACAATGTGGTAGTCACGGTAGACAAGCATGGCAACACCTCGGCCGCATCTATCCCCTTGGCGCTGGATGTCGCGGTTCGGGATGGGCGGATCAAGCCTGGCGATACCCTGCTGATGGAAGGCGTGGGCGGCGGTTTCACCTGGGGTTCTGCGCTAGTAACTTGGTAAGAAGGGTTGAAAGCATGAGTTTTGCATTCGTATTTCCAGGACAAGGTTCGCAGTCGGTCGGCATGATGAATGGCTTCGACGGGCTTTCCATCGTGCGAGAGACCTTTGAGGAAGCGGGAGATATTCTCAAGCAGGATTTGTGGGGCATGGTCACAGTCGGCAATGCCGAAGAACTCAACCTGACCGTCAACACCCAACCGGTCATGCTGACTGCCGGTGTGGCGGTGTTCCGCGCCTGGAGTGCCCTGCAAGGAGCGCAACCGATCGTGCTGGCTGGCCACAGCCTGGGCGAATACACTGCACTGGTTGCCTCCGGCGCTTTGTCCTTTGCCGATGCTTTGCCGCTGGTGCGCTTCCGTGCTCAGGCCATGCAGGAAGCGGTGGCCGAAGGGGTGGGCGGCATGGCGGCGATTCTGGGTCTCGATGACGATGTTGTGCGCGCAGTTTGCGCCGAAGCAGCGCAAGGCGAAGTGCTGGAGCCGGTCAATTTCAATTCGCCGGGCCAGGTCGTTATCGCAGGCCACAAAGCCGCAGTTGAGCGCGGCATGGTGCTGGCCAAGGAAAAGGGTGCAAAACGCGCACTGCCATTGCCGGTCAGCGTTCCCTCCCATTGCGCCCTGATGCGCCCGGCGGCGGATGCGTTGACGCAGCGCCTGCAGACGATTTCGATTAAAGCACCGCAAATTCCAGTGGTGCATAACGCCGATGTAAAAAGTCACGGTGATGAGACCGGCATCAAGGACGCACTGGCACGCCAGCTTTACAGCCCGGTGAGATGGGTGGAAACGGTCAGGAGTTTTGCTGGTCAGGGAATTGTTGCACTTGCAGAATGTGGGCCAGGGAAGGTGCTGGCTGGGCTGAACAAGCGTATCGATGGCAACATGCAGGCATTCGCACTGTCTGACGAAGCAGCGCTACGCCAGGCCATGGATACATTGAGAATCAGGGAGAATAGTTAAATGCTGGATGGACAGATTGCTTTGGTAACAGGCGCCAGTCGTGGAATTGGCCAGGCTGTCGTGCTGGAACTCGGCAAGCAGGGCGCAACCGTTGTTGGAACGGCGACCAGCCAGACGGGCGCAGAAAATATCAGCAGTTATCTGAGCCAGGCAGGCATCAAGGGTGCAGGTCTGGCTCTGAACGTCAAAGACCCCGCGCAGATCGAGCAGGTGTTGCAAGCCATACGCGCTCAATTCGGTGAAATCTCTATTCTGGTCAATAACGCCGGCATCACGCGCGACAATCTGCTGATGCGGATGAAGGAAGAAGAGTGGGACGACATCATGGATACCAATTTGAAGTCCGTGTTCCGCTTGAGCCAGGCAGTTCTGCGCGCGATGATGAAGGCGCGTTATGGCCGCATCATCAGCATTGCTTCGGTGGTGGGCACAATGGGGAACGCCGGCCAGACCAATTATGCCGCTGCCAAGGCAGCTATCATTGGCTTCAGCAAGTCACTGGCGCGCGAAGTCGGTAGCCGCAATATCACGGTAAACTGCGTCGCTCCGGGTTTCATCGACACGGACATGACCCGCGCCTTGAGCGAGGAGCAGCGCAACGATCTGCTCGGCCACATCCCGCTGGGACGGCTTGGTACTGTTCAGGATATCGCGGCTTCGGTCGCATTCCTGGCTTCGCCGCAAGCGGGTTATGTCACGGGCACGACAATGCACGTCAATGGCGGCATGTACATGAGTTGATTGGGCAAACTTCCCGGTTTGGTGAAGTGGGCAATGTTTGGTAAAATGCGTCAGCTTTTTTATAGCGATTCAAGAGAGGATACTTAGATGGAAAATATCGAACAACGCGTCAAAAAAATCGTTGCTGAGCAACTTGGCGTGAACGAAGCAGAAGTAAAAATCGAATCCTCCTTTGTCGACGACCTGGGCGCTGATTCGCTGGATACCGTTGAACTGGTCATGGCACTGGAAGAAGAATTCAACTGCGAGATTCCTGACGAAGAAGCGGAAAAAATCACCACCGTCAAACAAGCCGTTGATTACGTCAATAGCCATCCGAGCTAAGCTGCTTTCTTGATCTACCCTGTAACCACTCGCAACGGGAGCCGTCTTGTCTAAACGTAGAGTTGTCATCACCGGCCTGGGCATCATTTCGCCTGTCGGTAATACTGTTGAGCAAGCATGGTCGAATATTCTTGCCGGAAAATCCGGAATCAGCCGGATTACCCGATTCGACCCTTCCGCCTTTTCTGCCCAGATTGCCGGCGAGGTCAGAGGGTTCGATGTCACCGAATACATTTCCGCCAAGGAAGCTCGCCGCATGGACATTTTTATCCATTACGGGCTTGCTGCGGGAGTACAGGCGATCAAGGATTCTGGCATTGTGGTTACTCCAGAAAATGCCGAGCGTATCGGTGTAAATATCGGTTCCGGGATCGGCGGTCTGCCGATGATCGAGGATACCCATAACACTTATCTGGAAGGCGGGGCACGTAAAATTTCCCCGTTTTTCATTCCAGGCACGATCATCAATATGATCTCGGGCAATTTGTCCATCATGTTTGGGCTCAAAGGACCGAACCTGGCGATGGTAACGGCCTGCACCACGGCGACACATTGCATCGGCGATTCCGCGCGCATGATCGAATACGGCGATGCCGATATCATGATCGCGGGCGGCGCGGAATCCACGGTGACACCGTTGGCGGTTGGCGGCTTTGCCTCAGCACGCGCGCTGTCCACGCGCAATGACGACCCTGAAAAGGCAAGCCGCCCCTGGGATACCGGTCGAGATGGCTTCGTGCTTGGGGAAGGCGCGGGAGTGCTGGTGCTCGAAGAGTACGAACACGCCAAGGCGCGCGGAGCGAAAATTTATGCTGAAGTACCCGGTTTCGGCATGAGCGCAGATGCCAACCACATGACGGCTCCCTGTGAGGATGGTAGCGGCGCTGCACGTTGCATGACCAATGCATTGCGCAACGCCGGAATTCCCCATAACCAGGTTGATTTCATCAATGCCCACGGTACATCCACGCCCTTGGGCGATCTGGCCGAAACCAAGGCGATCAAGCTGTGCTTCGGCGAGCACGCCAAAAATATCGCGGTCAATTCGACAAAGTCCATGACCGGGCATTTGCTTGGTGCTGCAGGTGGGGTCGAAGCGGTCTTTTCGGCGCTTAGCGTGCATCATCAAATTTCGCCGCCTACCATCAACATGGTTGAGCAGGATCCCGAGTGCGACCTTGATTATGTGCCGAATGTAGCCCGAAAGATGAAAATTGATGTCGCCCTGTCGAATTCCTTCGGGTTTGGTGGCACCAACGGTACCCTGGTGTTCCGCAAGGTTTAAAATCCTGACAGGGGCCGTGCGCCCCTGGGTTTCCCTCGTCATTAAGGTAGCTTGTGCCCGTCATACAGCTCCCCGGTACGCCCGATTTACTCGCCCTCCATGCGGCAAATTCGTTGCGTTACCCCTATCTGCTGCAAACTCTGGGTTGTCCTGGCTGGGATATTCTTTTCGCTTTTCCGGAAAAGACGCAAATTTCCCCCCCTGATCCAACAGGACAGAAAAAAACTTTTTTTTCGGTGCTGGAAGAAGAGTGGGAAAAAACCACACATCTACCTGAACAGGTGGAGCCCAAGCTTCCCTTCCGCGGGGGCTGGTTCGTGTATCTCGGCTATGAATTGCTGCACCAGCTTGAATCCTCCGTCGCGGCAAAACAGCAGGCAGGGCAATTCCCGTTGGCCGCCCTGGTTCGTATCCCCGCAGCGATTATGGTTGACCATGCCGAAGGACAGACCTATTTGTTTGCCGAAGAATCCTGTCCCCACCTTCTTGAATACTTGCGCACAGATTTGAGGGGTGTTGCCGAATATATTGGCAGCCCGGTAAAAGTGGTTGAGCTTGCAGAGGAAGACGAACAGATATTTCTGCAAGGGGTCGCTGAAATCAAGCGCTACATCCTGGAAGGGGACGTATTCCAGGTCAATCTTGCTCGCCAGTGGCGAGCAAGAACCAAAAATAAAGTCAGTGCAGCCGATGTTTACGCACGTCTGCGCGAGAGCAATCCGGCCCAGTTTACCGGCATCGCCGACTTCGGCAGGTACCAGATCATCAGTTCCTCGCCGGAGCGATTGGCGAAGGTGCGCGATGGCGTGATCGAGACCCGCCCGATCGCCGGCACGCATCCGCGCGCTCCGCTGGCAGATGAAGATGAACAACTACGCCGACAATTGATTTCCAGCCCCAAGGAACGCGCCGAACACATCATGCTGGTCGACCTTGAGCGTAACGACCTGGGGCGGGTGTGCGAGCCAGGCAGCATCGAGGTCAGCGAACTGATGACGGTATGCAGCTACGCTTACGTACATCACATTGAGTCCAGTGTGCGTGGCCGTTTGCGCGCGAACACGACCCCTGCAGAAGTGATGCGTGCGTTATTTCCCGGAGGCACTATCACCGGCTGCCCCAAAGTCCGTACCATGCAAATCATCAGCGAGCTTGAACCCTCGCCCCGTCATGCCTATACGGGCAGCATGGGGTATCTTAATCTCGATGGCAGCATGGATCTCAACATTCTGATCCGCAGTTTCATGCTTGAAGAGGATGCTCTGACCTTCAAGGCGGGCGCCGGCATCGTTGCCGACTCCGACCCTTTACGCGAGCTTGCCGAAACCCGCGCCAAGGCAAAAGGGCTGCTTAAGGCTCTAGGAGTCTCTCAATGATTCTGGTTAACGGCCTTCCAAGCGAGCATATCCGGGTCTTTGACCGGGGATTGGCATACGGTGACGGGGTTTTTCGAACTCTGCTGGTGAGGGCAGGCCATCCATTGTGCTGGCCACGCCATTATGACAAGCTGTACGCTGATTGTACTGCGCTCGGTATCGAGTGTCCGTCAGAAGCCACCCTGGCGGCGGAAATGGCCACATTGATAGCGGGTTACCCTCTCATCAATCCTCTCCCGCAAACGGGAGAGGAGGTAAACGTAAAAGGTGCCTGTTTTGATTTGGACTGCGTGCTGAAAGTTATTGTCACTCGCGGAGAGAGCCAGCGTGGTTACGCTATTCCGGAGCACGTAGAGCCGACCCGCATCCTGATGGCGAGTCCGTTTCCGCAGTACCCGGCCAACTATTTAACAGATGGAATTCGGCTACACCTTTGTTCTACGCGCCTTGGCATACAACCCTTGTTGGCCGGGATTAAACATCTCAACCGCTTGGAAAACGTGCTGGCGAGGCGGGAATGGAACAATCCCGAAATTGCCGAGGGGTTAATGCTCGATATGGATGGAAATGTCATCGAAGGTACCATGAGTAACCTGTTCCTTCTCAAGGGCAAGACCTTGCATACCCCTGATCTAGGGCGTTGCGGCGTAGCCGGCGTGCAGCGGCAGCGCATCATGGAGATGGCGGGCAGGGTCGGCATGACGGTCAGGGTGGAAAATTTGCCGTTGGCCCGAATTTACGACGCGGACGAGGTTGTGCTTTGCAACAGCGTATTCGGCGTCTGGCAAGTCAGGGAGCTTGCCGGAAAAACATGGCAGGCCGGCAAGCTGGCGGCACGCTTGAGGAGTTTGCTGGATGATGACTGTGATTAAGCGCGGCATTGCCGCGTTCATGGTATTGGGAATGATGGCTGCAGGCTGGATAGTGTATTTTGCCAACACCCCTGTACACCTACCGCAAGCGCCTTACGAGTTCACGCTCAAGCATGGCAGCAGCCTGCGCACCATTGCCAGACAGTTCAGTGGTGAAGGGCTGATTTCAGAGCCATGGAGCTTTATCGCCCTGGCAAAAACATTTAGAAGGGAAGGGGAAATAAAGGCCGGCAATTATCAACTGGATCATGAAATCACCCCGTTCCAGCTGCTTCAAAAGATTACGAAGGGCGATGTCAGCCAGAGCGCAATTGTATTTATCGAGGGTTGGAATTTCAGCCAAATACGCAAGGCGCTCGACGAGCATCCGGCCATCAGGCACGACAGCACTGGCCAGAGTGACAGGGAGATGTTGATTCTCCTGGGAATACAGGAAGAAAACGCCGAGGGACTCTTTTTTCCCGACACTTATTATTTCAGCAACGGGATGAGCGACATGTCAGTGCTCAAACGTGCCTACCAGATCATGGGGCAACGACTAGCTGATGCCTGGCGGGAGCGAAGCCCGAATTTACCTTATTCAACGCCTTACGAGGCTTTGATCATGGCATCTATCATCGAGAAAGAAACAGGGCAATCCGGAGAACGCCAGATGATCGCTGCTGTCTTCATCAACCGCCTGCGTATCGGCATGAGGTTGCAAACAGATCCAACAGTCATATATGGCCTTGGTGAGACGTTTGACGGCAATTTGCACAAGCGCGATTTAACCACCGATAATGCCTATAATACTTACACTCGCGCCGGCCTCCCACCCGGGCCGATAGCCATGCCCGGCTGGGCTTCTCTTCAAGCGGCCCTGCATCCTGGTGAAACTTCTGCGCTGTATTTCGTGAGCAGAGGGGACGGTACCCACCAGTTTTCGCGCAGCTTGGAGGAGCATAATCAGGCCGTAGCGCGTTACCAGAAGATTATATCGAGAAAAAAGATTAATTAAATATTACAATAATATGATTTCGAACAATATACATGCAAAATTTATCACGCTTGAGGGGATAGATGGCGCGGGCAAGAGCACCCACCTGAATTGGCTGGCGGAGCACCTGCGTAGCCATGGGAAAAAAGTCCTTGTCACCCGGGAGCCGGGCGGGACGCCTCTTGGCGAAGCACTGCGCGAGTTGTTGCTGCATCAAGCCATGCATCTTGAGACTGAAGCCCTGCTGATGTTTGCTGCCAGGCGTGAGCATTTGGACAAAGTCATTATCCCCGCATTGAGCGAGGGAACCTGGGTCATTTCAGATCGCTTTACCGACGCCAGTTTTGCCTATCAGGGCGGGGGCAGGGGGCTTGATGAATCCAAACTGAACATCCTTGAGCAATGGGTTCAGCAGGACTTGCAGCCGGACCTGACCTTGTTGTTCGATGTAACTCTTGAAATCAGCCGGCAGCGCTTGTCTCGTAATGCCACCCTGGACCGGTTCGAGCAGGAAAAACAGGATTTTTTCCAGCGCGTGCGAGACGCTTATTTGAAACGAGCAATGCAATTTCCGGATCGTATCCGGGTGATAGATAGCGGACGGACGCTGAAGAAAATTCAAGCTGAACTTGAAGATGTTATTTCATCTATCTGACTGATATGATTTATTCATGGCAAAATGATGTTTGGCGACAGTTGATGTCAACCAAGGCGACCTTGCCGGGCGCTTTATTGCTGCAAGGTCGCAGTGGAATCGGAAAATTTCATTTGGCCTACGCGCTGGCGCAGGCGCTGTTATGCGAATCTCCGCTAGATTCAGGTGAGCCTTGTGAGCAATGTGGCTCATGCCACTGGTTCAAGATCGGCGGACATCCCGATTTTCGACTGCTTGAGCCTGAAGCACAGAACACGACAACTGACGTAGCGGGTGAAACCGCAGAGCAAACCAAGTCTCCCGACAAAAAAGCAAGCCAGTTTATAACCGTGGCCCAGATTCGCGAATTGGCGGATTTCGTCAATCTGACGACTCACCGCAACGGCATGCGCATTATTCTGGTTCACCCGGCGGAAGCGATGAACGTTCACGCCGCCAATGCGCTGCTTAAAACCCTGGAGGAACCACCGCCCGGCACACTGTTCATCCTGGTGTCGCATCAGCCCCAACGTCTGTTGCCTACAGTTCGCAGCCGCTGCCTGAAGATTAACGCTCCAATTCCCGCGCGTACTGAGGCATTGCAGTGGCTACAGGGGCAGGGAGCCGCAGAAGCCAGCGCCTGCCTGGCGCAATCGGGTTTCGCACCACTTGCCGCGCTGCGCTTGAATGCGGAAGATCACCAGTTGAAACGCAACCAGATTCTGGAGCAACTTGGCGCGCCGGATCGATTGGACCCCCTTGCCTTGGCAGAGCAGGGGGACAAGATGGAACTGGCCTGGATATTGAACTGGATGCAGCAGTGGGTCTATGATCTGGCAAGTATCGGCATGGCGGCGCAGGCGCGATACCAGACCGAAACGTCAGCGGAAATGATTCGCTTGGCAAAAGCCGTTAACTTGATAGAATTGTTTCGGTTCCAGCAGGAGCTATTGTCTGCCCAGCGCGCGTTGCACCACCCGCTGAACAACCGAATGGTGTTGGAGCAATTGTTTTTTTCCTATTCGCAACTCATGAATCGTCAGGACGCCGCTTATGTCTGATCTGAAACCCGCTGCCGCTCGCCCGGGCGTACTTTCTTTGAGTATCAAGGAAAAAACCGCGCTGTATGCGGCTTATATGCCTTATCTGAAGGGGGGCGGAATATTTATTCCGACCAACAAACCCTATCGGCTGGGTGATGAGGTTTTCATGCTGCTGTCCTTGATGGAAGACCCAAACAAATTGCCGGTAGCCGGTCGTGTTGTCTGGATCACCCCGGAAGGAGCGCAGGGCAATAAAGTGCAGGGCGTGGGCGTGCAATTCGGCGATAACGAAAGCGGAGTCTCTGCGCGCAACAAAATTGAAGGCTTGCTTGGCGGCAGCAAAACAACCCGCCCGACACATACCATGTAACCGTAACTCCACCCACGCCGTCATCGCATCAATCGGCCTATCCCTGTGCAAACCATGCTAGTCGATTCACATTGCCACTTAAACTTTCCTGAACTCGCTTCAAATCTGCCCGAGATATTCGCCAACATGGAACAAAACGGGGTTGGACTTGCGCTATGCGTAAGCGTCAATCTCGCTGATGTTCAAGAGGTTATAAGCCTGTCTGAAACCTATCCACATCTTTATGCATCGGTCGGAGTTCATCCTGATTATGAAGATGAGGAGGAGCCAACGGTTGAAAACCTGGTTAGGCTGGCAAAACATCCCAAGGTGGTTGCAATCGGCGAAACCGGTCTTGATTATTTCAGGCTGAAAGGGGATCTTGAATGGCAGAGGGAGCGCTTCCGCAACCATATCCGCGCCGCAAAGCTTTGCGGCAAGCCATTGATTATCCATACCCGCGAAGCGGCAGCCGATACCCTGCGCATCATGGAAGAGGAGGGGGCGGCAAGCGTAGGCGGTGTAATGCACTGCTTTACCGAAAGTCTGGAGGTTGCAGAGCGTGCGATAAATCTTGGTTTTTATATCTCTTTTTCAGGTATTGTTACCTTTAAGAAAGCCATGCAACTAAAGGAAGTTGCAAAGAATATACCGTTGGATCGGGTGCTGGTCGAAACTGATTCCCCTTATCTTGCGCCTGCCCCGTTCCGTGGGAAAATCAACCAACCGGCGTATGTAAAGCATGTCGCTGAAGAACTCGCAAGATTGAGAGCGGTAAGCGAAGAAGAATTGGCTGAGGCCACCACTAGTAATTTTATGCGGCTATTCAAAATAAATGATATCTAAAATAATAGGCAACGCATTATTTATTCTGCTTTTTATCAGCAACACATCTTTAGCCAATGGATTTATAGATAATTTATTTATATCAATCACCTTAGGTGACTCTGGGGCAGTCCAGGATTTTCTTTCTCGGGGTGTCGATGCCAACGTAATGGATGCCAATGGCAACACCGCATTAATTATTTCCGCGCGAGAAGGACAAGACATCATTTTGCGTGCGCTGCATAAATCCGGCGCTAAATTAAATACCAGAAATCAGTTTGGCGAATCGGCTCTCATGCTGGCGGCGCTTAATGGGCATACTCAGGTAGTCAATACTTTGCTCGGTTTTGGAGCGGATACAGGCGCAAATCATCAAGGCTGGACGCCGATGATGTATGCCGCATTTTCAGGTCATGGCGCGATTGTCGAAAATTTTCTGCGCGCCGGTTCCGAAGTGAATGCGGCGACTGGCAATGGCACGACTGCGTTGATGCTGGCATCGAAAGGTGGGCATATTGAGGCAGTCAAAGTGCTTCTCAAATTTCACGCCAACACAGCAATCAAAAATGCAAATGGTGCTACAGCCTGGAGTTGGGCCATGGAGAGCGGCAATACCGATATCGCCGGGTTGTTGCAGGGGAAAAGGTGATTTAAGTTTAAGAAGCAACGGTTTTGGTTATAACGATACTTCGTATAATGTATATTATGTTAAATCATAGGCGCTTCATGCCGCAAAGAAAGAGGACGCTGCACGACCCCCACTAACGGGTTCTGCCTACGGTACCCCCAAAAAGGCTGAAATTCAGAACAACGCTAGCGGCACCGGTTTGAGGGTCTACTTCCAGTTTTTTTGTCGCGTAGACAGTCATGGATTTGCTTTCTTCGTCGTAGATAGCCATTGGCACACATCCATCATCCATGATCTGCTGTATTATTTGCCTGACAGCCTTGTGCGATTCTTCGTTTTCTATCGGCATTGCCAATTCTTCTTTGTACTGCAAGCCCATATGCAGGAAATCCGGTATGCAATTTTTCGGATTTACTGCGGCGATGACTGTTATGCCCCGTTTTTCGCCCCATTCTGGCGGCGTGTCATAATAATGAAAGACAGCGTGCGCAAATGGTTTTGCATCAATGTCGCCTGGACAGGTTACATAGAATATGTGCTGTATTTTATCTGTCGAAAAACCGACTTCGTAGGTCTTACTGTTCTGTTCAGTTGCCATTTCGCCTTGCTTTTTAGACATTACGATTCGCTCTCAACCCATTGCACGGCGAATCTGACCAGTTCCGTTGCGTTTTTAAGTCCCAACTTTTCCTTTAGATTGGCGCGGTGCGCTTCAACAGTTTTCACGCTGCGACTTAGGTCTGACGCGATTTCGCTGGTTCTTAGTCCCTTGCCGATAAGCCGCAAAACATCAATCTCTTTGTCGCTCAGGTGTGACACTGGAGACGTTGGCGTTTCGAATCGGTTATCAATGATTCGCTGGAGCATCTTCGAACGCATTTTCTCACTGAGATAAACTTCCCCGCTCAATATCTGCCTGATTGCACTCAAGACTTTTTCTGTGGCCTCCTGCTTCATGATGTAACCCTTTGCGCCAGCCCTCAACGCTCTTTCGGCATAAAGAGATTCATCGTATGTGGAAATGACCAGGATTTGAATTGCCGGAAAACGTGAGCGCAAGATTTTGATCAGCTCAATGCCAGAAATTCCCGGTAACGACATATCGACAAGAACGATATCAGCGTTGCTGCACTCCTCATTTTTAGCGATTAGCTCCAGGGCCTGATCTGCATTTCCCGCTTCGCAGCAAACTTGCATGTCGTCTTCGCGGTCGATGAGTTGCACGATACCCTGCCGCACAATTGGATGGTCATCGACAATCAGTACGTTGCTTTTCTTTCTTGGCTCAGTGGAGGTATGGAGCTGTTCTGCTCGGGACATTATTTTTCCTTACGTGGCCACGATATGAATATTGGCGCCTGTTTTTAGAACATTTTACATTTTCGCACACTATCATGTGATCATGACATGTGAAAGTGTGTTCTATTGGCAGCTAATTGTTATTTATTGTGTTTAGAGTGAGATAAGCTATTCGTGGCAGCAAAATCGGCTATTTGGCCGAGGAGCCTCGGCAACATCCTGTTGGCCGCGATGACGCCTCCATACGGGTCGTTAGTGGGTGCGGTTTCGATTGCATCGAAAACCTGTGTCGCTAATACACGAAAGCTCGCCTGTTCCACCAACTGGACGCGGAGCTTCATGTGCAGGCTACTTTGAGAATTGTTAAATTCCTGCTGTATCAAGGTGATTTCAGTGTCCAGACGTATATCGCCCTTCACCATGCCATCGGCTGACGTTACCGTACTGAAGCCAGTTTGCTGATCCAGAGTGCGCACCAAAAGCGGCCCCAGCATCCTTGCAGGCGTTTCAGCCCAGCGATTTTTTGCAAAATATTCGAGCGTATGGGGCTGCCGTACAAAAGCCATGCGGACAGTGTCGTAACCGGGGGCTGCGCGCGGTGCGCTGACCGTTAGTGCCAGAGGTATGGGTTTCCCCGGTATTGTGCTCTGAATTTGGGCTTCCAGCAGATAGGTACGTACCGATTCTGTTTCGGTCGGACGCAAGGTGGAGCAACCCGTCAGAGCAAGAATAAACACCACTGCGGCTATTCTGGCATCCACTTTTTTCCAGAGAAAAGATTTCAATGCTCTACGCTCCTTATTATTCGCCTGGGCCTGGCACTGGTGGGGGTTTTCCAAACAACAACGCATTAGGGTTTTGTTCCAGTTGATCGCTGACACGGTGCAGAGACGCGCTCAGTGCTCTCAGGTCATCTACCAGCAATTGTATGCCCTGCAATGTGCCGGGCAAGGCAGCGGCAGTGCTGTTGGAGGTCTCGTTGGCCAGTCGCTCGACTGCTTCGGCGCTGCGCCCTGCCCGTTCGATCAGGCGCCCCAGATCGGCACTGGCGCGCGCGCTGTGCTCCAGGGTTCTGGCCGCATTGTTCACGCCAGCTCCGATGGTTTCGGAACGCGCCGCCAGCACGCGCGTGACCGTATCAATCTGCGCAAGGCTGCGCTTGAAAGCGTGGCGATTGTCTTCGTCCAGCACGGCATTAATATTGTCGGAGACACGGTTGACGTTCGCCAGCAAGCTGCTCAGCGCGGTATCCATGCGCGTCATCAGCGATGGCCCGGTGCGAATTACTGGGTATTTCTCATCGCCCTTTGGCTTCAATAGCGGGGACTGCAGGCTACCACCGGCAAGTTCGACGTAGGCGATTCCCGTCAGTCCCTGTGATCGAAGTAACGCCACTGAATCCTCTTTGACCGGCGTGCCACGTTCAATTTTGAGCAACAGTCGTACCCTTTCGGAATTTTCGGGGTCCAGTGTAATATCGCGGACATTGCCGACTTCAACGCCACGATATTTGACTGGCGCATTCAAATTCAGCCCTGAAACCGATTCGTTCATATAAGCGTAATAGGTATCGTAAAGCTTGTAGTATCGGCCACCCGTTCCGAGCCACAGCAGAATGGCAATCAGCGCTGCGACCAGCGTCAAGGTGAACAGCCCGACGATAGTGAAATTTACTTTCGATTCCACGTTTGCTCCCAGGCCGCACGACCGCGCGGCCCATAAAAATATTCACGGACCATGGGATGATCCGATTTAGACAGCTCTTCCATGGTACCTTCCCCCAGCACGCACCCATCCCCCAGGATCGCCACACGGTCTGCCACACCCCACAATAAATCAATATCATGGGTGATCATCAGAATGGTCAGCCCTAGCAATTCCTTCAAGTGTCGAATCAATTCATCAAGGTTGCTGGCACTCAATGGGTCCAGGCCGGCAGTGGGTTCGTCCAGGATCAGCAATTCCGGGTCGAGTGCGATGGCGCGCGCCAGAGCCGCACGCTTGCGCATGCCTCCGGAAAGCTCGGCAGGGTATTTGGCCCCCGCACTTCCCGGCAAGCCGACCAGAGCGATCTTGATGGCGGCGATTTCGTCAATCAATTTACTGCTCAGATCGGTGTGCTCACGCAGCGGCATGCCGACATTTTCCGCTACTGTGAGCGCGCTGAACAGTGCGCCGCGCTCGAACATGACACCCAGACGGCGGCGCATAATCGCGGCCTGATCGGATTGCATGCCCTGCACTTCTCTTCCAAACACCTTGATCGAGCCAGATTCAGGTTGCTGGAGCTGAATAATTTCGCGCAACAGGGTGGATTTTCCACAACCGCTACTGCCAGCCAGCGCAAAAATTTCGCCACGTTGAACGATTAGATTTACGTCCTCATGCACCACCGCACTGCCAAAACGGGTGTGAAGGTTGCGGATTTCAATAATTGGCTCGCTAGTACCGATCATATTTTCAGCCAGCTGAAGATTATGGAAAACAGCGCATCGAAAACAATCACCAGAAAAATCGCCTGTACCACGCTGACTGTGGTTTGACGGCCCACGCTGTCGGCACTGCCGCTGACCCGAAAGCCCTGAAAGCAACCCACCAGAGCGATGATCGCGGCGAAAGCCGGGGCTTTGCCGAGGCCAACCAGAAAAGAACTTATTTTGATGGCATCACCGAAGCGGTCGAGAAAATCGGCAAAACTCACATTGAGTTGGGATTGTGCCATAACCATTCCGCCCAGCACGCCAAGAATATCTGCGTATACAGTGAGTAACGGCAACGCGACCAGCAGCGCCAGCATCTTGGGCAACACCAGAAGTTCCATGGGGGAAACGCCGATGGTGTGCAGAGCATCGATTTCCTCGGTGACTTTCATGGTGCCGATCTGGGCAGCGTAAGCCGATCCGGAGCGTCCAGCGATGATGATCGCGGTCAACAGAGGCGACATTTCGCGCAGGATTGAAAGCCCCACCAGATCAGCTACGAAGATATTGGCTCCGTAACGCGCCAATTGCACCGCACCTTGATAGGCAACCACCACTCCCATCAGAAAGGCCAGCAATCCTACGATAGGTAAGGCATTGAATCCTGCGATCTGCAGGTTATACAGGAAGGCACGCCAACGGATGCGCGAGGGATGCGCCAGAGAGCGCAGCATTGCAATGGAAATTTCACCCAGAAAAGCAAGCAGACCATTGAATTCATCCAGGTGGCGCCAAACATTGCGACCGAGCTGACTCAGCAAGCTGTGACGAGGCAAACCGGGAGCTTGTTCCTCGCAGGCGTGCGTCTGGATCAGCTGAAATAATGCCTGATGCTCTGGGCGCAAGCCTCGGACTGTAACGGCATGTCCCATCCGTTCAAGCCGCCGCAGGGTGCGATAGATCAGCCAGGCGCCCGCGCTATCCAGGGAGGCAATGGCCGCACCGTCAAAAATCACGTCGCCGGATACCGGCCAGGCAAGTTGCTCGATATGCCGCTCCAGCAGTGGAATACCCTGCAGCGTCCACTCTCCGGAGCAGTGCATGATCGCAGCCTCGGGCGTTTTATCGAGATTTGCTTCAGCTTCCGGTATGGGAGTGGAGCCACTCATGGAAAGACCTTACGATACAACCACAGGTTGTTAAACTTCGCGGCGCTCCAGAATGGCTTGCGCCAATGTGCCACTATCCACGTGCTCAAGTTCGCCGCCAACCGGCAGGCCGCGGGCTATGCGGCTGGCCTTTACGCCGCGCGAGCGCAGGATCTCGCCGATGTAATGAGCTGTGGCCTCGCCCTCAACGGTGAAATTGGTCGCCAGAATCACTTCTTTCACCTCGCCGTCAGTGGCACGCTGGATCAATCGGTCGAGATGAATCTCTTTCGGACCGATACCGTCGAGCGGGCTGAGCCGGCCCATCAATACAAAATATAGACCATGGTAGCTCTGGGTCTGCTCCATCATCATCAGGTCAGCGGGCGTTTCCACCACGCATAGCAGGGAGGTATTGCGTCGCTCCGAGCGACAGAGAGAGCAGACTTCCTCCTCGGTAAAGCTGTTGCACAACCGGCAATGGCAAATGGTGTCGAGGGCATGCGTCAGCGCAGCCGCCAGTTTCAATGCGCCCTTCTGGTCGCGCTGCAACAGGTGGTAGGCCATGCGCTGGGCAGATTTTGGTCCGACTCCAGGCAGGCAACGCAGGGCTTCGATCAGGTTTTCAAGGCTGGACGGCGCTTTCACTTTAGAAGGGAAGCTTCATTCCCGGAGGAAGGCCCAGACCAGAGGTAAAGCCACTCATTTTTTCCTGGGTGATGGTTTCTACGCGTCGCACGGCGTCATTCACCGCTGCAGCCAGCAGATCCTCCAGCATTTCCTTGTCCTCACCCATCAGACTGGTGTCGATGCTCACCCGCTTCACGTCATGACGGCAGGTCATTACCACCTTGACCATGCCGGCGCCAGCCTGACCTTCGACTTCGACCGAGGCCAGTTTCTCCTGCATTTTCTGCATGTTTTCCTGCATTTGCTGGGCCTGCTTCATGAGGCCGCCCAATCCGCCTTTCAACATCGTGCTCTCCTGTCACTATAGGGGTTTAATCGAGGAATCAATGATTTTTGCGTCGAAATTTTCAACCAGCTTGCGCACGAATGGATCCTGCTCGATCGCTGCCACGGCCAGCGATTGTTTTTCCTGTTTCTCGCGATTTTCGATCTGGGCCGGCGTGTCCCCGGTAACGCTACCTTCTGTAATGTTGAGCCTGACCGGCTCGGCAAAGTGCTCAGTCACGGCAGCCTTCAATTTGTCCTGGTAAGGCTTCTCCATCAGATGGCGATGCTCTTGGGGCACGCACAGCTCCATCAGGCCGCTGTCAAAGGATTTCAGCTCACAGTGCTGGGCCAGCATCTTCGCCATTCCGCCCAGTTTGAGCTGGTTGACCAGGCTGTGCCAGTCGCCGGCAAAAGGAGGCATTTTCTCCTGAGCGATATTTGGCTTGGCCGCAGGCGCCGGTGGTTCAGCCGGTCGTCCCTCTACGCGCTCAACAGGCTTGGCAGGAGGTGCCAGGCGTGGCGTTTCGCGGCTGACCGCCGGCTGGGGCGTTCCCTCCAGTGTAAAAGCCAGCATCCGCAACAAAGTCATGCTGAAGCCGGCAAATTCGTCCGGGGCCAGAAACAGATCGCGCCGGCCATGCAGAGCGATCTGGTAACACAACTGCACCTCGTCGGCACCGAAAAGCTGCGCCAATTCGAGCAGCTTCGCCCGTTCCGGCAATTCTTCGCCCAGCGCTTCCGGAATGGTCTGCGTCAGGGCAACCTTGTGCAACAGCGCGCCCAAGTCCTGCAATGCCGCCTCGAACGACAGGCTACGTTCTTCCATCCGTTCGGCAGCAGCAATCAGTGCCGGTCCGTCCTTGGCAGCCAGGGCGCCGAGGATTTCGAACAGATAGGTCTGGTCGATCGAACCCAGCATGTCGCGCACCTGAGCCTCCCCCACCGTGCCACCGCTGTAAGCGATGGCCTGGTCGAGAAGAGACAGTGCGTCGCGCATGCTCCCTTCGGCAGCGCGCGCCAGAAGTTGCAACGCAGGCAGTTCGAAGGGGATGCTTTCCTGTTCCATGACGCTTTGCAGATGGCCGACAATCAGCAAGGGCGGCATTTGTTTGAGATTGAATTGCAAGCAGCGAGACAGCACCGTGACTGGGATTTTCTGCGGATCGGTAGTGGCGAGGATGAATTTCACGTGTTCGGGCGGTTCTTCCAGCGTTTTCAGCATGGAATTGAAGGCCGCCTTGGAGAGCATATGCACTTCGTCGATCAAATAAACCTTGAACCTACCGGAAGTCGGCGCGTACTGGGCGTTATCCAGTACTTCGCGCATATTGTCGATACCGGTGTTGGAAGCCGCATCCAGTTCCAGCAAGTCGACAAAGCGCCCGCTGTCGATTTCGCGGCAAGCAGAGCAAACTCCGCAGGGAGCAGAGGTAATTCCGGTTTCGCAGTTGAGCGCTTTGGCCAGTATCCTTGCCAGCGTGGTTTTGCCGACTCCGCGCGTACCCGTAAGCAGGTAGGCATGGTGCAGGCGTTGTTGTTCCAGGGCATTGGAAAGCGCCTTGACGACGTGCTCCTGACCCACCAGTTCAGTGAAGGTTTTTGGGCGCCATTTACGCGCCAGGACTTGGTAACTCATGTGGGAAATTGTAACAGATTCCGGTCTGCCAAGCGGGGCGCCAAGCAGTTTATGGGTGGCGAGCCCAACCCCCGGCACTTGCAATAAATAGCTGTGGCTGCTTCCTTCCGGACCTGACCAGGTTCACTACCTTGCAATGCGGGGAGGCCCGCCATAAATCTGGCGGAGAGGGGGGGATTCGAACCCCCGTCAGGATATTATCCTGAACACGCTTTCCAGGCGTGCGACTTAAACCACTCATCCACCTCTCCGAAGAGGCGGCAAGGATAAACCAGAACCGGACTCTAATCAATATCCAGAGGAAATTAGTTTCCTTCGGAAGGGGGAGTTACCGGTCGCATCAACAGCGCCGGGATGGGCTTCTTCGGAGTCTGGCGCGGGTTGGCATATGTAGTGGCCGCAGGTTGAACCGCGTCTTGCTTGACGGGCGGCGTAACATACGGCGCATCCAGCGGGTTGACGGTGGGCCGCGGAGCCACACTTCTCCCCCCCTTGCTGTCACGCCCCTCCCTGCTTCGTGGATGCTCCGGGCGCGGCTCACGGCGCGGCCTGTCTGCGAATCCCGCGCGGGCAGCAATCTGGGCCGCTGCACCAGGTTCAAAACCGGGTACGGTTTTTCTGGGCAATTCACGCTTCAACATGGATTCAATTTCCGCCAGCATCCTCAACTCATCCGCGCATACCAGCGAAATCGCCTCCCCGCTGCTGCCGGCACGCCCGGTTCGCCCGATGCGATGGACGTAATCTTCCGGCGCGTTGGGCAGGTCGAAATTCACCACGTGGGGAAGCTGGTCGATATCCAGTCCGCGAGCGGCGACGTCGGTCGCAACGAGAACCCGAACCGTCCCATCCTTGAATTCCATTAATGCCTGGGTGCGCTGCTGCTGGCTCTTGTCGCCGTGAATCGCCGTGGCGCTGATGCCGTCCTGTTCCAGTTGCTGGGCAAGGCGGCTGGCACCGTGCTTGGTTCGGCTGAATACCAGGACTTGTTGCAGATTTTCAGACTTGATCAGGTGCGCCAGCAATTCTCGCTTGCGTTCGTGGTCAACGGGGTAAATTGTTTGCGTGACATTCTCGGAAGCGGCATTGCGGCGTGCAACCTCGATCAGCACCGGATCAGTAAGCAACTGATCCGAGAGTTTCTTGATTTCGCCGGCGAAGGTGGCGGAAAACAACAGGTTTTGCCGCTTTGCCGGCAACAGGGCGATGATGCGCTTGATGTCGGGGAGAAAGCCCATGTCCAGCATGCGGTCGGCTTCATCCAGCACCAGGATTTCCACCTTGGACAAATTGACGGTTTTTTGTTCGACGTGGTCGAGCAAGCGTCCGGGCGTTGCCACCAGGATTTCCACCCCGCTTTTCAGCGCGGCGATTTGTTCTTTAATGTTGACTCCGCCGAAAACCACGGTGGATTTCAATGGCAGGAATTTGCCATAAGTCTGTACGCTTTCTTCTACCTGTGCAGCCAGTTCTCGGGTCGGCGTGAGGATCAGTGCACGTACCGGGTGTTTGGCTGGCGAAGTGCTGGTGTTGGCATGGACGCTTAACAGTTGCAGCAAAGGCAGGGTGAAGCTGGCAGTTTTGCCGGTACCGGTCTGAGCCCCCCCCATGAGGTCACGCCCTTCCAATACGACCGGAATGGCTTGCGCCTGGATCGGAGTGGGTTCGGTATAGCCTTGTTCGGCAACAGCTCGCAGCAGTTCAGCCGAAAGGCCGAGAGTTTCAAACGACATGTATTGCATCTCCTAACGCTTCGCGATGTTCGTATTACATCGGCCCGCAAATATTCAGCCGGTCCAGGCAGATCGTGACAAAGTTAAAACTCGGGGTGGGGTATACTACGCGGGCTTGTGCGGCAGACCGGATTGCACGACAACAAATCCTTGCCGCGCGATTATACGCCAGCCAAATCAATTTACCAAGTGACTGATATTTCGATTTTTTTCAACCGATTGCAGAAAAACTTCCGGCACTGGGCGAAGTGGGCAAAACGGCGCGGCATCAGCTGCTACCGTGTCTACGACCGCGATGTCCCGGAGTTTCCGGTTGCCCTGGACCTGTACGAGCATAAGGCGCACCTGCAAGAATTCGACACCGGCTGGCAGATCGCCGAGGATGAGCACGAACTCTGGGTGGAAAGTGTGCGCACTGCGGCGAGCGAAGTGCTGGCACTGCCTCTTTCCGCTATTACCTTCAAGCAAAGGCGGCGCCAGCGCGGTCTGTTGCAGTACGAAAAAACCGGCGCCCGAGGCGAAGATTTCACCGTGAACGAAGGCGGTCACCGTTTCATCGTCAACCTGGAAGAATATCTCGACACCGGTCTGTTTCTCGACCATCGCAACACCCGGCGCATGGTTCAGGAGAAGGCCGTCGGCAAGCGCTTTCTCAACCTGTTCGCCTACACCGGCAGTTTCACGGTCTACGCCGCAGCAGGCGGCGCCATCCGCTCTACCACTGTGGATTTATCCAACACCTACCAGGATTGGGCGCGTCGCAACTTCGAACTGAACGGCATGAATCTGGAGCGACATGAACTGGTGCGTGCCGACGTGTTCGGTTTTCTGGACGATGAAGTAAAGCGCGGAGAAAATTACGACCTGATCGTCATGGACCCGCCCACATTCTCGAATTCCAAGAAAATGAGCGGCGTGCTCGACGTGCAACGCGACCACCCCCGACTCATCAACCAGTGCCTGAAGCTGTTGCCGGAAGACGGTGAACTGTTTTTCTCAACCAACCTGCGCAGCTTCCAGCTCGACGAGGCAGCACTGGCAACGAAAAATATCAGGGAAATATCCAGCCAGACCGTCCCAGAGGACTTCCGCAACAAGAAAATTCATCGCTGCTGGCTGATCGGGAAGCGCCAATAATTCACTTAGGCGACGCTGTCGTGTAAACCACAACCCTGTTTCTGCCTTTGATTTTGGCCTGATACAGCGCATCGTCGGCAGCTTTGATCAATGCGCTGAAATGCGGCATGGCCGGGTTGTATTCTGCGATACCGATGCTGACGTTTATTTTTACGCGATCTGCTCCTGCATTGATCAAACTGCCTTCAAAAGTCTTGCGAATTACTTCGGCATACTGCGCACCCTCTTTAAGATGGGTATCCGGGCAAATCACCATAAATTCCTCGCCGCCTATGCGAGAAACGATATCCTGAGCACGAGCTGAATTTTTCAAAATCTTGGCAGCCTGCTTCAGTGCGGTATCGCCAGCATCGTGGCCGTAGGTGTCGTTAATCTGCTTGAAGCGATCCAAATCGATCAGCATGCAGGTCACGGGGCGCCCTCTGTTTTTGGCCGCCTCCCATTCCTGCTCCAGACTGTCCATGCCATAACGCCGATTCGGAAGCAAGGTCAGGGGATCCGTAAGAGCCAGGCGCTGCAGGCGACGATTGGTAACCGCCAGTTCCGATGCGATCCGGCGAACCTCCTCACGTTCCCGGCTGATTTCTTCTTTGAGCTGAGTCACCCTTTGGCCGGCACGCAAGCGCGCCATCAATACTTTTACGCTGAAGGGCTTGACCAGGTAATCGTCCACCCCGGCCTCGAATGCCTCGACAAGTCGGTCTTCATCGGCCAGAGCCGTCAGAATAATGAAGTAAAGCCCTCGCCCGTCACGGGTCGTGCGCAAGGATTTGCAGAAGGCAATGCCATCCATGTTCGGCATGACCCAGTCACTGATAACGAGCTGCGGGTTGTATTCAAGAACCTTTTCCAGGCCCTCTTTGCCGTCCGCAGCAACAAATACAGTGTGTCCATGACTGGCAAGAAGTTCTTGCAGATAATTTGATACGGCCTTGTCGTCGTCCACAATCAGGATGCGCAGCGGAAATTCAAGCTGAGCGGCCTTCCCTGCTTCCTCGCTCTCGGCCACTTCGACCATGGGCGGCAAGGAGGCGGCTATTTCAGCAAAAGGGGGCAGTTCCTGGGTTGGCACGTCGAGGATTTTGCCCCACTGCTGCCATTCACTGACTACATGATCGCTCAGTGTCATCAGCGCTTCCGCATCTATGCCCAGGCGAGCGCCCAGCACGTACAAACCCGGCAGCAGCGCACGGCGCGAGCTGTCGTCCGTGATGCAAAGGTTCGCCAGGTTGCGGGACAAATTTAACGAATGTACCAGCGTATAGGCCCGTGAACCTGCCTGAAAATCTCCCTTTTCCGGATTTTCATGGTGATAAATCGTTTCAATGAGAATGGTGGGGAATCCCCATTCCTTGAGTAGCGCAGCAGCCAATTCGTTGTGATCGGTGTCGAATTGCTCCTGTTCCCGCCTAAGCAATTCATCAGGGGGCGAACCTGCTGCAGTGCTGAGGACTTTTGCATATTTGTCGGGGAACAGGGTGGCCAGCGTTAGCCTGCCAATTCCGCTCAACAAACCGCAGGTAAAGGTTTCCTCGCTCGAGGTTTTAGCCTGCGCGCTCAGCGACTGGTTGGCGATGGCTGTAGCTAGTGAACATGACCAGAATTGCTGGTAATTGAACGCATTGCATTTACCATTGCGATGATTGGATAAAACCGAAAATCCCATTACCAGTTGGCGCACCATGGGCAGGCCGATCACCATCACCGCCTCGGAAATCGAGGCAATGGGGCGGCGCGTATTGAAATGAAGTGAATTGGCGAATTTGATCAAGCGCCCGGAAAGGGCCGGGTCTGTTTGCACTACGCGCGCAATGCTCTGGATAGTCACGTCATCCTGTTGCATCAAATTCAGCAAAGCAAGCGCAACACCTTTCGGGGAGGGCAACTGCCCCGTTGCTTTCAGTTCCTTGAAGCGGTTCTCGTTGATAACATCCATTTCTGACCTGTAATTTTTATTCTGACTGGGTATAGGTTACGGAATAACGCCTAATAATACAAACGCTGAGCACCAGACATTCAGCCTTTTCGCCATTGTGCAATGGCATTTCGTATCTGTTCAAGAGAAGCCGGATCGTCCAGCGTGGTCAGATCCCCTGGTTCGCGCCCTTCCGCCAGCGCCTGCATGCTGCGGCGCAGGAGCTTGCCGGAGCGGGTTTTTGGCAAAGCGGCAACGAAATGCACCTTGGCTGGCCGAGCGATGGCGCCTAGCCCCTTATCTACGGTTGCCATCACCTCCTTCTCCATCTGGGCAGTGCTTTCCGGGGTCGAGGTGCGGCCTGCATCCTTGACCACCGCGAAAGCCATGACCGCCTGTCCCTTTACCTCGTCGTGCACGCCTACCACCGCCACTTCAGCGATGTTGGGATGGGCCTGAATGGCCTCCTCGATCTCGCGCGTGCCCAGTCGATGTCCTGCAACATTGATGACATCGTCGGTGCGACCGAGGATAAAATAATAGCCATCCTCGTCACGGGTCGCCCAGTCAAAGGTGGAATAGGCCAGTTCGGTCTCGAAATTCGAGAAATAGGTGTTCACGAAGCGCGTGTCGTCGCCCCATACCGTGGACAAACAACCGGGTGGCAACGGGGGCACCACCACCAGCACCCCCTTCTCGTTGACGCCCACTTCCTGGCCGCTGCTCTCGTGCAGCAGTTTGAGGTTAAAGCCATACACCGGGAAACTGGGCGAACCAAACTTGCGCGGCGTATCCTCTATGCCCGGCACGCTGGACAGGATCGGCCAACCCGTCTCGGTCTGCCAGTAGTTGTCGATGATATTCACCTTGAGCGCGTCGGCGATCCAGCGCGCGGTCGGCTCGTCCAGCGGTTCTCCGGCAAGATACAGATTGCGCAGCGCAGAGACGTCATGTTTTTGCAGGAACTCAGGCGGCTGTTTTTTCAGCACGCGAATCGCAGTGGGCGATGAAAACATGATGCTGACCCTGTTCTCCTCCACGATCTTCCACCAGATTGCCGGATCGGGCCGGATCGGCAGACCCTCGTACAGGATAGTCGTCATGCCGTTGATCAACGGGCCGTAGACGATATAGGAATGCCCCACCACCCAGCCGATGTCGCTGGTGGTAAACATGGTTTCGCCCGGTTGCCCGGCGTAGATGTGGCGCATGGAAGCCGCCAGCGCTACCGCATGTCCGCCGGTATCGCGCTGCACGCCCTTGGGTTTGCCGGTGGTGCCGGACGTGTAGAGGATATAGCTGGGCTCGGATGACTCCAGCCACACCGGATCAATCCGATCATTCGCATGCCGTTCGCGCAGGCTGGCATAATCCAGATCGCGACCGGCGGTGATCGCCATTTCCTTGTCGAGGCCACGGTTAATGATCACCACCTTCTGCGGAGGGTGGCTGGACAGCCGTAGCGCCTCATCCACCAGATGTTTGTAGGGAATGATCTTGCCGCCGCGCATGCCGGCATCGGCGGTTACCATCAACCGGGGTTGGGCATCGTCGATGCGGGTCGCCAGGCTGGCCGAAGCAAAACCGCCGAACACCACCGAATGGATCGCCCCCAGCCGCGCACAGGCGAGCATGGCAAAAACCGCTTCAGGGATCATCGGCATGTAGATGATGACGCGGTCGCCCTTCTCTACACCCTGCGCACGCAACACAGCGGCAAAACGACTGGTCTCGGCATGCAACTCGCGATAGGTATAGGCCTGCTGCTGACCGGTTTCAGAGGAGATATAAACCAGCGCCTTCTGTTCCGGGCGACTTTCCAGGTGGCGGTCCACGGCGTTATGGCACAGATTGGTGAGTCCGCCGACAAACCATCGGGCAAAGGGCGGTCGGCTGTAGTCCAACACCTGGTCGAACGGCTTGTGCCAGTCGATCAGCCTGGCCTGCTCGGTCCAGAACTCATCAGGCGTGTCGATCGATTTACGGTAAAAGTCCTGATACTTGCCCATTTTTCCACCTCATATCAAATTCATTTTCACCGCAGAGGACGCGGAGGACGCGGGGGAAAACCTCAGCAACATGCTAGTTCCGGTTTGGCCAATTGTCGTGGCTTTGCCGGGGTTTTGGTTTTGAATTTCTCTGCGTCCTCCGCGTCCTCTGTGGTTAACATTTTGGTTTAATGAATTTCAACCACCACCCTGCCCTTTACCGCGCCTTTCAACAACGCATCGAAGGTTTCGGGCAACTGTTCGAAATGGATGGTGCGTGTCATTTCCTTGAGATGGCGCGGTCGCATATCGCGGGCCAGTCGCTCCCAGACCCTGCGCCGCAATTCCATCGGGCATTGCACCGAATCGATGCCGAGCAAACTGATGCCGCGCAGGAGAAAGGGCATCACCGTGGCGTGTAGTTCGACCCCCGCCGTCATGCCGCAACTGGCAATCGCCCCATCCTGTTTCATGGTGCGAGTGAGCCAGGCCAGCGTTTCACCCCCAACAGCATCAACCGCGCCCGCCCAGATCGCTTTTTCCAGCGGTTTTTTGCCCATTTCCAGGGTATGGCGCGACAGCACCTGGAATGCACCCAAATGGCGCAAATATTCGTGTTGGTCGTCCTTGCCGCTGATCGCAGTCACTTCGTATCCCAGCCTAGCGAGCAAATCCACGGCCACGCTGCCCACCCCTCCCGAAGCACCGGTCACCACCACGGGGCCGTTAGCCGGCCTGAGGCCGTTTTGTTCCATGCGCATGATCGCGAGCGCGGCGGTAAAGCCAGCCGTGCCGATCGCCATCGCATCGGCAGCGCTCATTCCCTGCGGCAGCGGCACCAACCAGTCGGCAGGTACGCGGGAGTATTCGGCATAGCCGCCGTCATGTTCCACCCCCATGCCATACCCGGTGACCAGTACAGCTTCACCTTCCCGGAAACGGGCATCGTCGGATGTGACTACTGTACCCGCCACATCGATCCCGCCAATGACAGGAAAACGCCGGACTATCCTGCCCGTGCCGGTGGCGGCCAGGGCATCCTTGTAATTGACGCTGGAATGGCTGTTCTGGATCAGCACCTCGCCCGGATCGAGATCGTCTATCCCGAGCTCGACCAACCGGGCCGACACCTGACCCTCTTTTTCGAAAATACGGTAAGCGTTAAATCTGCGCATGTTCCTCCCTCAGGGCAGGTGTGGTTGCGCCAGGTACTGGCGCGTCTGCATTTCCGTTAACCGGCTGATGGTGCGACCGAACTCTTCGGCATGCGGACCGCCCAGATATAGCTCATGCGGCGGCACCTGCGCCGACACGATCAGTTTTACCCGCCGGTCGTAGAATTCATCCACCAGCCAGGTAAAGCGCCGGGCTTCCGCCGCCAGTTCAGGCGCCATTTTCGGAATGCCGGAAATCAGCACGGTATGAAAACGCCGGGCAATTTCAATATAGTCCGCCTGCCCTCGCGGTGCACCGCAAATGGTCTGAAACTCGAACCAGACCACGCCGGGCGCGGTGCAAGTTGTGACTATCTGGCGGCCCTCGATCTCCAGAAAAACCTGGCACTCCCCTTCTCCGCCGGCAAGACTGGAAAAAGCAGTGGCCAAGCTGGCATCAGCCTCTTCATCAAGGGGAAGATGATAGACCCTGACCCGTTCCAGCATGCGCAACCGGTAATCGATTCCAGCATCGACTTCAACCACATCCAGCCGTTCCTTGAGCAGGGCGATGGCGGGCAGAAAGCGGCTGCGCTGCAGGCCATGCAGGTAAAGTTCATCCGGCTTATGATTCGAGGTGGCGATCAGTACCACCCCCCGCTGCAACAATTCGCGCAGTAGTCGTCCCAGCAGCATGGCATCGGCGATATCGCTGACGTGAAATTCATCGAAACAGATCAGGCGTGCCTGCTGTGCAATGCGCTGCGCCACGATCACCAGCGGGTCGGCGTGATGCTTGATGGTATCCAGTTCGGCGTGAACATCCTGCATGAAGCGGTGAAAATGCACCCGTTTTTTATTCTCGAGTGGCACGCTGGAGAAAAAGACGTCCATCAGAAAGCTTTTTCCGCGACCGACCCCGCCCCACAGATACAGTCCGCGAACAGGGCGCTGCCTTCCGCCGAAAAGTTTGTGTAGAAACCGGCTCTTGCGCGCCTCACTTTCAAGCAAGGCATCGTAAAGGCGCTGCAAATGATCCACCGCGTGCTGTTGCGCTTCATCCAGCGCAAAGCCGAGATGGCCGGCTCGCTGCTGGACACGTTCCGCCAACTTGTCCATTAACGAGTCCTAAATATGAATCGACCGCTTGGTCACACCCAGTGCCGCCTCATGGAAGGACTCCGAAAGCGATGGATGGGCATGAACGATGCGGGCGATGTCCTCGCTGCTCGCCGCGAATTCCATCGCCACCACCGCTTCCTGGATCAATTCCGAGGCGAACGGGCCGATAATGTGTACGCCGAGGATGCGGTCGGTTTTGGCATCGGCCAGAACCTTGACCAGGCCAGCCGTTTCCTGCAAGGCATGGGCACGACCGTTGGCACTGAATGGGAAGGTTCCCTTGCAGTATTCCACTCCGGCGACTTTCAGCGCTTGTTCGGTCTGCCCGACCCAGGCGATTTCCGGCGAGGTATAGATCACCCAGGGGATCGTTGCATAATTGACGTGGCCGGCCTGTCCGGCGATCAGTTCGGCCACTGCGACGCCCTCTTCCGAACCTTTATGCGCCAGCATGGGTCCTCGCACCACGTCGCCAATGGCGTAGATGTTCGGCAAGTTGGTGTGGCACTGCTCGTCCACCTCGATATGGCCCTGATCATCCAGCTTGAGCCCGACCTTATCGACCTCCAGGCCGGCTGTGTTGGGAGCCCGGCCGATAGCCACAATCAGCTTGTCGAACAACTGCTTCCGGGGGCCTTCATTGTTTTCGAATTCGACAGCAACGCTTTTGCTGCCTGCCTTGATCGAGGAGAACTTGACGCCACGATGGATCACCAGTCCTTGCCGCGTAAAGATGCGCAGCGCCTCGGCTGCAAGCTGGTCATCCACGCTGGGCAGGAAAGCATCGTTTGCCTGGAACAGGGTGACATCAGAACCGAGCCGGCGCCAAACACTGCCCAGCTCCAGGCCGATGACCCCGGCGCCGATGACACCGAGCCGTTTCGGCACTTCCTTGAAGTTGAGCGCGCCGACATTGTCCACCACCCTCTTGTTGTCTACCGGCACTTGCGGCAGTTGGCGCGGAGTGGAACCGGTGGCGATGATCACGTGCCTGGCCTCGACCGATTCCATCTTGCCATCATGCCGCGCCACGTCGAGTTTCCATAGTGCGCCGCCACCGGCAAAACTGGCCCGACCGTGGATGATGCCCACCTTGTTCTTCCTGAGCAGGACTGAAATGCCACCAGTCAGAGTACGTACGATCTTTTCCTTGCGCGCCAGCATGGTGCCGACATCCAGTTTCAGCCCATCGACCGTAATACCGTGAGCGGGAAAATTTTCCTGAACGCGCGCGAAGTTCTCGGAGGATTCGAGCAGCACTTTGGAGGGGATGCAGCCAACGTTGAGACAGGTTCCGCCCAGACTGGCCTTGCCATCCTCGTTCTTCCAGTCGTCGATGCACACCGTATTCAGTCCGAGCTGGGCACAACGGATTGCCGAGACATAGCCGGCCGGACCGGCGCCGATTACCGCCACATCGTAGGTTTCGGACATGATTTCCCTTCCTCTATATCTGCAACAGCATGCGCGCCGGGTCTTCCAGAGCTTCCTTGATTGCCACCAGCGACAGCACCGCTTCACGACCATCGATGATGCGATGGTCGTAGGATAGCGCCAGATACATCATCGGACGGATGACGATCTGGCCGTTTTCCACCACGGGGCGATCATAGGTCTTGTGCATGCCGAGAATAGCCGACTGCGGCGGATTCAGAATGGGCGTTGACATCATCGAACCGAATACGCCTCCGTTGGAGATGGTGAAGGTGCCGCCTGTGAGTTCCTCAATGGTCAGCTTGCCGTCTTTGGCACGAACGCCAAAATCGGCGATCTTTTTCTCGATCTCGGCGATGGAAAGCTGGTCTGCATCGCGCAGAATCGGGACCACCAAGCCCCGCGGGCTGCCCACCGCGATACCGATGTCGTAGTGGCCGTGGTAGACAATATCGCTGCCGTCGATGGAGGCGTTAACGATAGGGTATTTTTTCAGCGCCGCGATCGCCGCCTTGACGAAGAAGGACATGAAGCCGAGTTTGACGCCATGTTCCTTTTCGAATTTTTCCTTGTAACGGTTGCGCAACTCCATCACCGGTTGCATGTTGGCTTCGTTGAAGGTGGTGAGGATGGCAGCGCTTTGCTGGGCCTCCACCAGACGCTCGGCGATGCGGGCACGCAGACGGGTCATCGGCACGCGCTGTTCCGAGCGAGGGACGGCAGGAGTTGCGGATGCCACCGAAGGGGTATTCGCCGTCGCAGTGACGATCGCTGGAGTCGCCAGCTTTTCAAGATGGGCCAGCACGTCTTCCTTCGTGATGCGCCCACCCTGACCGCTGCCACTGATATCCACCGGATTGAGGTGATGCTCGGCCACCAGCTTGCGCACCGCAGGGCTTAACAAGTGCTGAGTCCTGAGTGCTGAGTCCAATGTGGTTTTCTCAGAACTGGTTTTACCCTCGGTATCGATCACGGCGATCACCTCGTCACTGCTCACGGACTGGCCGTCGCCCTTGATGATTTTCGTCAAAGTGCCAGATTGGGGCGCGGGCAATTCGAGCACTACCTTGTCGGTTTCAACGTCGATCAGGTTCTCGTCGCGCACCACGACATCGCCGATTTTTTTGTGCCAGGCAAGCAGGCTGGCCTCGGAAATGGATTCGGATAAAACCGGTATTTTAACTTCAACTAGCATCTTAATAATCTCCGATAACTTAATGAGTTAAATGGTATTAATATTTCTTAAGCGCTGCTTCAACCAAAGCTTGCTGCTGTTCCTGATGCTTGGCCGCATAGCCCACCGCCGGCGATGCGGACGCGGGGCGTCCGGCATAGAAAAGCTGCTGCTTGGCCGACAGACATTCACGCAGATGATGTTGGGTCTGGTACCAGGCACCCTGGTTCATCGGCTCTTCCTGGGCCCACACCAGTTCCTTAACTTTTTTGTAGCGTTGCAGCTCAGTCATGAATTGCACGGCAGGAAAAGGATATAGCTGCTCGATGCGGACGATGGCGATATGGTTGAGCTTTTGCTCGCGCCGTGCTGCCAGCAAATCATAGTAGACCTTGCCGCTGCATGCCACGACACGGGTGACATGGTCCGGATCGGTAACGTCTACCTCGCCGATCACCGGATGGAATTTTCCTCGCGCCAGATCTTCCAGCGATGACACTGCGTCCTTGTGGCGCAGCAAACTTTTTGGGGTCATCACGACCAGCGGTTTTCTATAGCTCCTCACCATCTGGCGGCGCAGCAAATGGAATATTTGCGCCGGCGTGGTGGGCATGCAGACCTGGATGTTGTCTTCGGCACACAATTGCAGATAGCGCTCCGGGCGCGCCGAAGAGTGCTCCGGCCCTTGCCCCTCGTAGCCGTGCGGCAGCAGCATCACCAAGCCGCATAGCCTTCCCCATTTGGCCTCACCGGCGCTGATGAACTGGTCGATCACCACCTGGGCGCCGTTGGCGAAATCTCCGAACTGCGCCTCCCAGATCACCAGTTCGTTCGGCTCGGCGGAAGCGTAGCCGTACTCGAATCCGAGCACCGCCTCTTCGGACAATACCGAGTCAATCACCACAAAGCGAGGCTGCTTTTTTGAGATATTCTGGAGAGGGATATACACACCGGCATCCCATTTCTCCCGGTTCTGGTCGTGCAGCACGGCATGGCGGTGAAAGAAAGTCCCGCGACCGCTATCCTGGCCGGATATTCTCACCGCGAAGCCGTTTTCCAGTAAAGAGGCATAGGCCATATTTTCCGCCATCCCCCAGTCGAGCGGCAAACTGCCCTCACCCATCTGGCGGCGGTCTGCAATGACCTTCTCCACCCGCGAGTGAAGCTTGAAATGGGCGGGAACCGACGTCAGCACGCCTGACAGCCGCTGCAAATCGGCCAGCGGCACGGAGGTGTTGGCCGGGTCATCCCATTTGCCTTTCCTGAAAGGCGACCAGTCGGTGGCGAAAGACTTCCTGAAATTCGTCAGCACCGTTCGGGTAACGGAAACGCCGGCATCGAGATCCCGGCGATAGGCGGCGATCATTTCCTCCGGATCGTGCGGCGCAAGCACCTGCTCGGCCACCAGCCTGTCGGCGTAAAGCTTGCGCGTACCGAGATGCTGGGCGATTTTCTTGTACATCAGCGGCTGGGTCACCAGCGGCTCGTCCTGCTCGTTGTGGCCCAGGCGGCGGTAGCACACCAGGTCGATCACCACGTCCTTGTGAAAGGCCATGCGGTAATCGAGCGCAATTTCCGTTACCAGCAGCACCGCTTCCGGATCATCGCCATTGACGTGGAAAATAGGTGCGCCCACCATTTTCGCAACGTCGGTGCAATACAGCGTGGAACGGGTATCGCGCGGGTCGGAAGTGGTAAAGCCGATCTGGTTGTTGATGACGATGTGTACCGTGCCGCCGGTGCCGTAACCGCGAGTCTGCGACAGGTTGAGAGTCTCCATCACCACGCCCTGGCCGGCGAAAGCGGCATCGCCGTGGATCAGCACCGGTACCACCTGATTACCCACCGTGTCGCGACGACGCTGCTGCCGTGCTCTAACCGAGCCTTCCACCACCGGATTGACGATTTCCAGATGCGAGGGGTTGAACGCCAGCGTCAGATGCATCGGTCCGCCCGGGGTGGCAACGTCGGTTGAGAAGCCCTGGTGGTATTTCACATCGCCGGAAGCCAGTTTGCTGTTCGCCGCATGCTTGCCCTCGAATTCGAGAAACAGGTCGCTCGGCAGCTTGCCGATGGTATTGACCAGCACGTTGAGACGACCGCGGTGCGCCATGCCGATCACCATTTCCTTCACGCCCTGGCTGCCGGAACGCTGAATCAGATGATCCAGCAACGGAATCAGGCTATCGCCGCCTTCCAGCGAAAAGCGTTTCTGCCCGACGTAGCGGGTGTGCAGGTATTTTTCCAGGGTTTCAGCAGCGGTGACCAGTTCCAGTATGCGTCGCTTGCTATCAGGAGAAAATTGCGGTCGCGCCCGGTTGGTTTCCAGCCGTTCCTGAATCCAGCGTTTATGGCTGGTATCGGGGATGTGCATGTACTCGGTACCGATATTGCCGCAGTAGGTTTCCCTGAGAATGTGCAGGATATCGTGCAAGGTGGACTGCTCGGGCGCCACCATAGAACCGGATTTGAAGATTTTGGACAGGTCGGCATCGGTCAGGCCGTAAGATGCCGGCAGCAGTTCCGGTACTTCCGGCAATTGCTGGCGCTTGAGCGGATCGACAGTGGCAAGCTGCACGCCTCGGAAGCGATAGGCATTGATTAGTTGCAGCACCGCGATCTGTTTTCTGACCAGTTCATCGATGTCGGGCGCCTGTACTGGAAGGCAAGGCTGTTTGGCACGTTCGGCAAAGGATTGCAGCACGGGCGAATGGGGCACATCCCTGGCAAGCGCCCCCGGCATTTTCTGCAACCGGTTGAAATACTCGCGCCATTCCTCGCCGACCAGGGCGGGATTACTCAGATATTGCTCGTACAGTTCCTCGATGAACGGCGCATTGCCATCATAGAGGGCCGAGTTTTCCAGCATTTCCTTCATTACGCCCATATTTATATCTTCTCCTCCACGTGTTTCCAGAGCATTTTGCCTGCCTCAAGCGAGGAGTAAAGAACGGAGTGAGCGGAAAAGTTCAGAAACAGCTCCAATGCAGGTTTCACCCCTCACCGGTCTGATCGGTTATTCACGCAGTGCGATAGGCACAAAATCCCTTTTTTTCGGCCCGAGGAACAACTGGCGCGGACGACCGATTTTCTGTTCCGGATCTGAAATCATTTCGTTCCACTGGCTGCTCCAGCCGATGGTGCGGGAAATAGCGAAAATCGCGGTGAACATGTTGGTCGGAATGCCGATGGCGCGCAGCACGATGCCGGAATAGAAGTCCACGTTGGGATAGAGTTTCTTGGCGATGAAATACTCGTCCTCAAGGGCGATGCGCTCCAGTTCGAGCGCGATCTGGAACAGACGGTCGTCATGGGCGCCGAGTTCCTTCAATACTTCGTGGCAAGTCTGGCGCATCAGATTGGCGCGCGGGTCGAAATTCTTGTACACCCGGTGACCGAAGCCCATCAGGCGGAAAGGATTTTTCTTGTCCTTGGCGCGCTCGATGAATTTCGGGATATTGGAAACGTCACCGATTTCCTCCAGCATTTTCAGCACCGCTTCATTGGCACCGCCATGGGCCGGGCCCCACAGCGAGGCGATGCCGGCGGCGATGCAGGCAAAAGGATTAGCGCCGCTGGAACCGGCAAGGCGCACCGTCGAGGTAGAGGCATTCTGCTCGTGATCGGCGTGCAGCGTGAAAATCCTGTCCATGGCCCTGACCATCACCGGGTTGGGCACGTATTCCTCGCACGGCGTCGAGAACATCATATGCAGGAAGTTTGCCGCGTAGGAGAGCGAATTTTTTGGATAGGCGAAGGGCTGCCCGGTATTGTATTTGTAGCTCATTGCCGCGATGGTCGGCACCTTGGCGAGCAGGCGATGTGCGGAAATTTCGCGCTGGTGGGGGTCAGAAACATCGCCGGAATCCTGGTAGAAAGCGGACAGCGCGCCCACCACTCCCACCATCACCGCCATGGGGTGGGCATCGCGACGGAAGCCCTTGAAGAAGCTGGTTACCTGATCGTGCACCATGGTGTGATGGCGGATGATGGAATCAAACTCCTGCTTCTGCTCCAAGGTGGGCAGTTCGCCGTAATAAAGCAGGTGGCAGACTTCAATGAAATCCGCATGCTCGGCCAGTTGCTCGATGGGGTAACCGCGATACAGCAGTATCCCTTCGTCACCGTCGATGAAGGTGATTTTCGAGCTGCAACTGCCCGTCGACATGAATCCCGGGTCGTAGGTGAACACCCCATGTTTCCCCAGGTTGCGGATATCGATCACATCCGGGCCGAGAGTGCCGGAAAGTAGCGGCAGTTCAATTTCTGCGCCGCCGTCGATTCTGAGATATGCCTTGCGTTCGCTCATGTCTCGTATTCCTATTCAATTAATATTGGCGCAGCAACAGCAGCACCTTATTTACATTATCATCCACGCCGGGTTCATCGCTCTGGATCAGCCCCCATAAATCCGGGTCGGAATAAGCCAGCAGCCCCTTGAACACTTCAATTTCCCGCTGCGTAAGACGCTCTAAATTCTGCTCCACAAATCGCGCCAGAACAATGTCGAGTTCCAGCAGGCCGCGCCGGCAGTCCCAGCTAATGCGACCGTGAGGAGTGAGGGGTGAGGAGTGAGTAGTAAAACCCCCTACGCTATTCTCATTCTCCTCACTCTTCACTCCTTACCCCTCCCTCAAACGGTACGTTTGACAAGCATTTCCTTGATCTTGCCGATCGCCCCGGTCGGATTCAAGCCTTTTGGGCAGACGTCCACGCAGTTCATGATACTGTGGCAGCGAAATAACCGGTAGGGATCTTCCAAGTTGTCCAGGCGCTCGTTGGTGGCCTGGTCGCGCGTATCGGCGATAAAACGATAGGCCTGCAACAGTCCAGCCGGGCCAACGAATTTATCCGGATTCCACCAGAACGACGGGCAAGCAGTGGAGCAGCAAGCGCACAGGATGCACTCGTACAAACCGTCCAGCTTTTCCCGGTCTTCAGGGGATTGCAGGCGCTCTATTTCCGGTTCCGGCTCATCGTTGATGAGATAGGGCTTGATCGAACGATATTGCTTGTAGAACTGGCTCAAGTCTACCACCAGGTCGCGAATCACCGGCTGGCCGGGCAACGGGCGCAGTTCGATCGGCTGCTTGAGCCCGGACAGCGGCGTAACGCAGGCGAGCCCGTTGCGCCCGTTGATGTTCATGGCGTCCGAGCCGCACACCCCTTCGCGGCAGGAGCGGCGAACGCTCAGGGTTTCGTCCTGCGCCTTGAGCAGCAGGATGGCGTCGAGCAGCATCATGTTGCCGGCATCGATATCCAGCTCATAGTCCTGCATGTGAGGCTTGGAATCGGATTCCGGGTTATAGCGGTAGATCGAGAAACGCATTTTATTCTCCAGTGAGGAGTGAGGGGTGAAGAGTGAGGAGGAAAGTCAAAAGCGGCGCAACCGTGGTTTTACTCCTCACGCCTAACGCCTCACTCTTCACTACTCAACTCCTTACTCAATAAACCCTCGCCTTCGGCTTGAAAGGCTCCACCGTCAACGGTTTCAGCCGTACCGGCTTGTAATCCAGCCGGTGTCCTTCGCTGAAATATAGGGTATGCTTCAGCCAGTTATTGTCGTCGCGCAGAGGGTAGTCGTCGCGAGCATGGGCACCGCGGCTCTCCTGGCGCGCAGCGGCCGAAATCATCGTCGCCAGCGCTACTCCCATCAGATTTTCCAGTTCCAGCGCTTCGATGCGGCCGGTATTGTAGATCTTGCTGTGATCGCGCAGTGCCACATCCGGCAGGCGCGCAGCAATTTCCAGCATTTCCCTGACCCCTTCCTGGAGCACATCTTCCTTGCGGAACACACCGCAATGCCTTTGCATGGTCTTGCGCATCTGTTCGCGCAACTCGTCCACGGTAATGCCGTCGCGCTTGCTGTCCCAGCGACTCAGACGTGTCATAGCCAGATCCAGCGCGCCATCCGGCACGGGCCGGGGGAACGGGTTTTCCTTCAGGTATTCTATGACGTGGTTGCCGGCGGCGCGTCCGAACACGATCAGGTCGAGCAGCGAATTGCTGCCCAGTCGGTTGGCGCCGTGCACCGAAACGCAGGCGCATTCGCCGATGGCGTAAAGCCCGATCACAGCCTCCTCCGGGGCGGTGCTGGTCGGCATCACCACCTGGCCTTGCAGATTGGTGGGAATGCCGCCCATCATGTAATGCACCGTTGGCACCACGGGGATCGGCGCCACGATCGGGTCTACGTGGGCGAACTTGATGGAGAGATCGCGAATGCCCGGCAGACGATGCTGGATCACTTCCGGGCCGAGGTGGTCGAGCTTCAGTTCGACGTAATCGCCGTCCTTGCCGCAGCCACGCCCCTCGTGGATCTCCACCGCCATGGCGCGAGACACCACATCGCGGCTGGCCAGGTCCTTGGCATTGGGCGCGTAGCGCTCCATGAAACGCTCGCCGTTCTTGTTGACAAGGTAGCCGCCCTCGCCGCGCACCCCTTCCGTCACCAGCACGCCGGCTCCGGCAATACCCGTCGGATGGAACTGCCAGAATTCCATATCCTCGAGCGGAATGCCGGCGCGAAGCGCCATGCCGAGGCCATCGCCGGTATTGATCAGGGCATTGGTGGTGGCGCTGAAAATGCGACCGGCGCCACCGGTTGCCAGCAGCGTGGCGCGCGCCTCGATAAAGATCGGCTCGCCGGATTCTATCTCAAGCGCCACCGCACCCAGAGCATAGCCGTGGCCATCCATCACCAGATCGACCGCGAAATATTCCTCGAAAAAATGGGTTTTGGCCGCGATGTTGCGCTGGTACAAGGTATGCAGCATGGCGTGGCCGGTGCGGTCAGCAGCGGCACAGGTGCGCATTACCGGCGCTCCGCCGTAATTCTGCGTCATGCCGCCGAACGGACGCTGGTAGATTTTGCCATTGGGCAGGCGGTCGAACGGCATGCCGAAGTGCTCCAGCTCTATCACCGCCTCGTTGGCCTGCCGGCACATGAATTCGATGGCATCCTGGTCACCCAGGTAATCCGAACCTTTTACCGTGTCGTACATGTGCCAGTGCCAGTTGTCCTCGCTGACGTTACCCAGGGACGCGGCAATGCCGCCCTGGGCGGAAACGGTATGGGAGCGGGTCGGGAATACCTTGGACACCACCGCCACCTTCAGATTGGCGTGTGACAGTTGCAACGCGGCGCGCAGGCCGGCTCCTCCCCCCCCGATGATTAGCGCATCGAAAGTACGCTTGGCGATCGGCATTATTGGAGCCCCCACAGAATTTGAACCGACCAAGCCGTACAGCCAACCAGAGCAAGGATGACCAGCACCTCAGCCGTCAACCTGAGTACGGTGTGGTGCACGTAATCCATCACGATATCCCTGACCCCGACCCAGGCGTGGAGATACAGGCTAAGCAGGAACAGCAGGCTGGCAAGGCGCATCCACTGATTGTGAAACAGGCTGCTCCATTCCGCGAACTGGAGCGGCTGATGGGCCAGCAGAAAGGCCGCCATGAAAAGCGAGTAAAGCGCCATGACAACCGCCGTAACGCGCTGCAACAACCAGTCACGCAGGCCGTAATGAGCACCGCTGACGACGCGCTCTACCATAGCCATACTCCTGCCATCGCTGTCAGCGTCAAGCTGAAAGCCAGAACCAGCCAGCTGTTCCGGCGGGTCTTGCCGAGTTCCATGCCGAAGCCCATATCCATGGCGATGAAGCGCAGTCCGGCAAAAAAATGATGGGAATAGCCCCACAACAGGCCTATCAACACCAGCTTGACCAGAGGACTCTCCAATCCGTGCTTAACCGTCTCGAAACCGGCTGGGGAGCCTAGCGTAAGCTGGAATACGCCAAGAAACAGGGGGATTGAGACGAACAGCAGCGCTCCGCTGACCCGGTGCAAAAAGGAAACGACACCCGGCAAGGGCAGCTTGATCCTGAACAGATTAAGGTACCTGGGCCGTCGGTTTGCCATTACCAGTCCCTATTCGACCGCGTTGGCAACTGCCTGCGGAATGCGCTCGATCAAGCGGGGGTCGAACGGTTTGGGCAGGATGTAATCCTTGCCGAAAGCCATCTCCTTGGCGTTGTATGCCTTGAGCACTTCTTCCGGCACCGGTTCGCGCGCCAGCTTGGCCAGCGCTTTCACGGCGGCGATCAGCATTTTCTCGGTGATCTGTTTGGCGCGAGCATCCAGCGCACCGCGGAAAATGAACGGGAATCCCAGCACATTGTTGACCTGGTTAGGGAAATCGGAACGCCCGGTCGCCATAATCAGGTCGTCGCGCGCCGCGTGGGCTTCGCTTGGCAGAATTTCAGGATCGGGGTTGGCCATGGCAAACACGATTGGCCTGGGCGCCATGCTTTTTACCATCTCCTGGCTGACCAGGTTGGAACCGGAAACGCCGATGAATACATCCGCCTCTTTCATGGCATCCGTCAGCGTGCGCAGTGGAGTATCCCTGGCGAATTCCTGCTTGTAAACATTCAGGTCGTTGCGTCCGGTGTGGATCACGCCCTTGCTGTCCACCAGCAGCATGTTTTCCTTTTTCGCTCCCATCGAAATCAGCAGGCGCATTCCTGCCAGTCCGGCAGCACCGGCGCCGAGGCATACCAGCTTCACGTCCTCCAACTTCTTGCCCTGGATTTCCAGGGCGTTGAGCAGGCCGGCGCAGATGATCACCGCAGTGCCGTGCTGGTCGTCGTGAAAGACCGGAATGTCCAGGCGCTCCTTCAGCGCTTTCTCGATCACGAAGCAGTGCGGCGCGGCGATGTCTTCCAGGTTAATGCCTCCGAAGGTCGGCGAAATGTTGACCACGGTTTCGATGAAGGACTCGATGCTGGGTGCGTTGACCTCGATATCGAACACGTCGATATTGGCAAAGCGCTTGAACAGGATGCCCTTGCCTTCCATCACCGGTTTGCTCGCCAGCGGTCCCAGATTTCCCAGACCGAGAATGGCGGTGCCATCGGTGATAACCGCAACCAGGTTGCCCTTGTTGGTGTAGCGGTAGGCGTTTTCCGGATTTTTGGCGATTTCGCGCACCGGCTCGGCCACGCCGGGGGTATATGCAAGGGAAAGGTCCCGCGCTGTGGCGCAGGGCTTGGAGGATTCAACCGAAATTTTTCCAGGTCGGGGAAACTCGTGATAATCGAGAGCCTGTTGATTCAAATCGTTCATGTTTCAAGTCCTAAGTTCAGTAATTATCCAAGATCGTTCAGATAGCAGTGATGCTGAGTGTTGCAGCGGCTGACGCGCCATTCCACTGGCTGATCACCGTAAGTATAGGCAACCCGGTCAATGTCCAGCAGCGGCACATTCGGCGGGATGCCGAGCAGGCTCGAAGCGGATTCATCCGCCGTGATGGCCCGGATACGTTCCTCGGCGCGGATGATGCGGGTGCCGTAGCGGGATTCGTAAAGACTGTAGAGCGTACCCTCAAACTCGGTAATCAAGGCGTCGTTGAGCCCCTTGAACAGGGTGGCAGACAGGCAGATGTCATCCAGTATCACCGGCACTCCAGAAAACCGGAGCAGGCGGCGCACCATCATGACCGGCGCTCCGCGCTTCAGCCCGAGCCGCTCTGCGGCGGTGCTGTCGGCCTTGCCACGCTCGCAATGCAGTACCTCGCTGACTGGAAATTCCTTCTTGCCACTCAGCTCGACAATGCGCAGAAAACGGTACTGGGTGTGTTCCTCGGTATGGGTGGCGACGAACGTCCCCTTCCCTTGGCGCCGCACCAGAATATTTTCTGCTGCGAGCTCGTCGATCGCCTTGCGCACGGTTCCCTGGCTGACCTTGAACCGGCTAGCCAGCTCCAGTTCGCTGGGAATCACCTCGCCCGGTCGCCACTCGCCTGCCACAAGGCTTTGCGTGAGCAGAATCTTGATTTGCTCATAGAGTGGTCTGAATGTAGGAGTCGAATGCGATTTCGTCATGGTTTACCCTTATTTGCCAACCGTAGCATGATCAATAAAAATTATCCACAATCTTATATAAGACATATTACATAAGCTAATTATTGACATATACTTTATTCGAACACATTATACCCATTCTTTGAATATATGCTTTGCAAAACAACAGCGCTCTCACAATAGAGGTAGGCCATGACCGAGATTTCATCCGCTGGCGCGCGCTTCCGCGCCGCCGTCGCTACCGAGAAACCCCTGCAGGTCGTCGGTGCGATCAATGCCTACCATGCCAAACTGGCTGAGCATACGGGCTACAAAGCACTGTATATCTCGGGCGGCGGCGTGGCGGCGGGTTCGCTCGGCTTGCCCGACCTCGGCATCTCTACCCTCGACGACGTGCTCACCGACGTGCGCCGTATTACCGACGCAACCCACCTGCCGGTTCTGGTGGATATCGATACCGGCTTCGGCGGCGCTTTCAACATCGCCCGCACCGTCAAATCGATGATCAAGTTTGGTGCGGGCGCCATGCATATCGAGGACCAGGTTCTGGCCAAACGCTGCGGCCACCGCCCCGGCAAGGCGATAGTTTCCCAGGCGGAGATGGTGGATCGCATCAAGGCCGCAGTGGATGCCAGAATCGACCCCGATTTTGTCATCATGGCCCGTACCGACGCCCTGGCGGTGGAAGGCTTGCAGTCCGCCATCGACCGCACCTGCGCCTGTGTCGAGGCGGGCGCGGACATGGTCTTTCCGGAAGCGATCACCGAGCTTTCCATGTACAAAATATTCTCCGCAGCGGTAAAAGTGCCCGTGCTCGCCAATATCACCGAATTTGGCTCTACCCCGCTTTATACTGTAGAAGAGCTGGCAGGTGCGGATGTTTCCCTGGTGCTCTATCCACTGTCCGCTTTCCGCGCCATGAACAAGGCGGCATTGAACGTCTACGAAGCCATCCGCCGTGAAGGAACGCAGAAGAACGTGCTTGGCCAGATGCAGACGCGCATGGAACTGTACGAACACCTGGGCTACCATGAATACGAGCAAAAGCTGGATGAACTGTTTGTCCGGGAGAACAAATGATTTTTTGGGAGCGCAAAAGTGAGCGACACTGAAATCACACAAAAAAAGAAAAAATCGGTCGCTCTGTCCGGCGTAGTGGCCGGCACCTCGGCGGTATGCACAGTCGGTCATAGCGGCAACGACCTGCATTACCGCGGCTATGACATTCTGGAACTGGCGGAAATGTCCACGTTCGAGGAAGTCGCTTACCTGCTGATTCACGGCGCACTTCCCACCCAGTCCGAGTTAACTGACTACAAGCACAAACTGAAATCGCTGCGCGGCCTGCCGGACGCCTTAAAAACCGTGCTCGATCAAATCCCCGCCTCTGCGCATCCGATGGATGTGATGCGCACTGGTTGCTCGATGCTGGGCATCCTGCTGCCCGAAAATCTCGACCGCAATCTCCAGGGCGCACAAGACATCGCGGACAGGCTGGTCGCATCATTTGGCTCGATGCTGCTGTACTGGCACCACTATTCGCACCACGGAAAACGCATCGAGGTAGAAACGGAAGACGACACCGTAGCCGGCCATTTCCTCCACCTCCTGCACGGCAAGGCACCTTCCGACCTCCAGAGCAAGGCGCTGGATATATCGCTGATCCTCTATGCCGAACACGAATTCAATGCTTCCACCTTCACCGCCCGGGTCATTGCCGGCACGCTGTCCGATATTCACTCCTGCATCACCGGCGCAATCGGTGCGCTCAGAGGACCGAAACACGGCGGCGCCAACGAGGCAGCGATGGAGATCATCCAGCGTTACCGCAGTCCGGACGAGGCGGAAGCCGACATCCGTACCCGCATTGCGCGCAAGGAAATCATCATCGGCTTCGGTCATCCGGTCTACACCATAGCCGATCCGCGCAACGTCGCGATCAAGACCATATCGCGCCTGTTATGCGAGGACGGCAGCAACCTGAACCTGTTCGAAATCTCCGACCGCATTGAATCGGTGATGTGGGAAACCAAGAAGATGTTCCCCAACCTGGACTGGTATTCGGCCTCCAGCTACCACATGATGGGCGTACCGACCGAGATGTTCACCCCCCTATTCGTGATCGCCCGTACTACCGGCTGGTCGGCACATATCATCGAGCAGCGCATCGACAACAAGATTATCCGGCCGAATGCAGAATATGTCGGGCCGGAGAATCGAGCCTATGTACCGCTTGAAATGAGAAGCTGATTTTTCACCGCAAAGGACGCGGAGGACGCAGAGAAAAGCAAAGAAGCATGTTTGATTTGGCCTTTCCTCAGCGTCCTCCGCGTCCTCTGCGGTTAGATGTTTTTTAAAAGGAAACCGCATGTCCTCCCACATCTCCAACGTCCGCCCCGAACCCGATCAGGTTCTGGTGGATATTGCCGACTACGTCTGTGATTACGAAATCAAATCTACGGAAGCTTACGACACCGCCCGCTACTGTTTGATGGATACCCTGGGCTGCGGCTTGGAGGCACTCTCGTACCCGGCCTGCACCAAGCTGCTCGGGCCGATCGTGCCGGACACGGTGGTGCTTAACGGCGCACGGGTGCCGGGGACGCAATTCCAGCTGGATCCGGTCAAAGCCGCGTTCGATATTGGCGCCATGGTGCGCTGGCTGGATTTCAACGATACCTGGCTAGCCGCCGAATGGGGACACCCCTCCGACAATCTGGGCGGCATCCTCGCCGCCGCCGACTGGCTGTCTCGCACCCGGGTTGCGCACGGAAAACCTGCGCTGACTATGAAGAGCGTACTGACCGCCATGATCAAGGCGCATGAAATCCAGGGCGTGCTGGCGCTGGAGAACAGCTTCAACCGTGTCGGGCTGGATCACGTGATCCTGGTGAAAATCGCCTCCACCGCCGTCGTCACCAAGCTTCTGGGCGGCTCACGGGATGAGATCATCGACGCAGTGTCCAATGCCTGGATCGATGGCCAAGCCCTGCGCACCTATCGCCACTCGCCTAACACCGGCCCGCGTAAATCCTGGGCGGCGGGGGATGCCACCAGCCGCGCGGTGCGCCTGGCTCTGATGACGCTCAAAGGTGAAATGGGTTACCCCTCGGCCCTCACTGCCAAGACCTGGGGCTTCTACGATGTATTGTTCAAGGGCAACGCCTTCAAGTTCCAGCGCCCCTACGGCTCTTACGTGATGGAGCAGATTCTGTTCAAGATATCCTTCCCCGCCGAGTTCCATTCCCAGACAGCTGTGGAAGCCGCTTTCCAGCTTCATGCCCAGGTCGGCGACCGGCTGGACACGCTGGAAAAGATCGCGCAGATCGACCGGATCGTCATCACCACCCACGAATCGGCGCTTCGCATTATCGACAAGAAAGGCCCGCTGCATAACCCAGCCGACCGCGACCATTGCATCCAGTACATGGCCGCAGTTGGCCTCCTGAAAGGCAACCTCACCGCCGCCGATTACGAGGACGCCGCTGCCGCCGACCCGCGCATCGACGCTCTGCGCGACAAGATGGAATGCGTTGAAAATCCTCAATACACCAGGGATTATCTCGACCCCGAAAAACGCTCCATCGCCAACGCCCTGCAAATATTCTTCACGGACGGCGCACGATCCGAAAACATCGCGGTCGAATACCCCATCGGCCACCGTCGGCGCCGCGCGGAAGGCATCCCCGAACTGGTCAAGAAATTCAGGGGGAATCTGGCACGGAGATTTCCTGCCAAGCAGTTGAATGCGATCCTTGGGTTGTGTCTGGATGCAAAGCGCCTTGAAGCAACGGCAGTAAATGAATTTATGGACATGCTGACAATTTAGCCAAGCGCCAATCTGTTCGCCAGGGCAGGCTTGGGCTATATATTAATAACGCCCATGTTGGTCGAGGGTATTGCAGAACTATTATGTGAACAGATAGAAAGGGCAAAGGTGTGAATTGCTAATCGTCTGGAATATCCCCTTGGTGTTGTTATCCGTACTGATTGCGATGATCGGTTCGTTTACGGCACTCACTCATGCACAGCGCATGCGCGAAAACAGCGGCCGTTCGGCGTGGATATGGATGACTGCAGGAGGCATCACACTAGGCCTGGCAATCTGGTCCATGCACTTCATCGGCATGCTGGCCTTTCATTTGTCGATTCCCCTCGGCTATGACCTGCCATTGACCCTGCTTTCTGCTTTGCCAGCTATTGCAGCAGCCATGTTAGGTTTTTACATGCTGCGCGAATCGAACATCAGCGTGTTACGCATCACTTTGAGTGGCCTGTTGATGGGCATGGGCATCAGCATCATGCACTACACCGGCATGGCCGCTCTCAAAATGTCGCCACCGATCAGCTATGACCCGCTAATTTTTACCTTGTCCGTGGCTATTGCCGTCATTGCTTCGTGGGGCGCGTTGCTGATGATGTACCAGGGCGAGCGCATAAAAATACCTGCTCTGCCGCGCTTCGCGCTGGGTAGCGTGATCATGGGATTGGCAATTTCCGGCATGCATTACACCGCCATGCTCGGCGTGAGCATTCAGCCCAACAGTATGTGTTTGGCGGGCGCGGCGCGGGTCGCGCCGGATATTCTTGCCATGATGGTGTCATTGATTTCCTTGCTCTGGTTTGGCGGCGGAATCCTCGCCGTGTTGTTCGATCAACGCATGGCGCGACAGAATGCACAGGGCTTGGCGCAACTCGAACAAACCCATAGACAGGTATTGATGGATCTGGAGCATCAAAAATATGCGCTGGATCAGCACTCGATTGTGGCCATTACCGATGTGCGCGGCACGATCACTTACGCCAACGAAAAATTCAGCGCCATCAGCCAGTATTCACGCGATGAGTTGATCGGGCAAAATCATCGTCTGATTAAGTCCGGCATCCACCCGAAAGAGTTTTTTCAAAACATGTATCGCACCATTGCATCAGGGAAAGTATGGCACGGGGAAATTTGCAATCGCGCCAAGGATGGTCATCTGTATTGGGTGGACACCACCATCGTGCCCAACATGGGTATTGATGGCAAGCCGTTGCAATACATCTCAATACGAACGGATATCACCGAGCGCAAGCAGGCGGACAAAGAACTGTGGGAGAAAAATCAGCTTCTCGACAGTATCGTCGATAACATCCCAAATATGATTTTCCTCAAGCGCGCCTCGGATCTACGCTTTGAATTGTTCAACCGGGCCGGCGAAGTGCTGGTAGGGCATGGTCGTGATGAAATTTTGGGCCACAACGATTACGATTTTTTTCCAAAAGAGCAAGCGGATGCCTTTACCAGTAAAGATCGTGCGACACTTGAAACGAACGGCGTAGTAGACATAGAGGAAGAGATTATCGAGACCCCTCACGGAGCCCGTATCCTTCATACAAAAAAGTTGGCGCTTAGGGACAAGCAGGGCCAACCTCAGCACCTGTTAGGCATTTCGGAGGACATCACCGAGCGCAAGCAGGCTGAGGAGAAAATCAATCAGCTCGCCTATTACGATGCGCTCACCGGTCTGCCCAACCGCCGCCTGCTGATGGATCGCCTGCATCAGGCTCTCGCTGTCAGCGCGCGCAGTGGACAGCATGGTGCAGTGATGTTTCTGGATATGGATCACTTCAAAGCTCTCAACGATACCAAGGGGCACGATGTTGGCGACTTGCTGCTTATCGAAGTCGCCAAACGATTGCAGGACTGTGTGCGCGATGTCGATACCGTGGCGCGATTGGGCGGTGATGAATTCGTCGTGGTGCTGGAGGCATTGAACAGCGCAGGTGTTGAAGCTGCCACTGCCGCCGAACTGGTTGCGGAGAAAATCCATACTGCGTTGAACCAGCCCTATCAACTTCAGGAGTATGAGTATCGCAGTACTGCCAGTGTCGGTGTCTACATGTTTTACGGTAACCGGCAAAGCGTCGATGATTTACTCAAGTGCGCAGACAAAGCGATGTACCAAGCCAAAATGTCAGGGCGCACAGTGAATCCAACTTCATGATGAGTTGAAAGCTCGACGTACAGCCAGCCCCCCCCATAAGCACGCATATTCTCTTGCCTATATGTTCAGAATGCTTGTTTTGAAGCAGAGGTCACAATGAACGCCCAGGAATGCGAACAACTCGCCCAGTTTCTTCAGCAATTGACTCAGGCTCAGGCACCCCAGTAAGGACGGCGAGGCCGACACACTGATCCGTGAGGCCTGCATGCGGCAGTCCATGCGTCTTATCTACTCGTCCAGCGCGCCATGCTTCTCGACCACGCTTTGCTGGATTCCCGCGCTTAAATCGTGCACCGACAAGGAGAGTTGGAGAAAGCCCGCGCAGGAAACAGCAGTAGAAGTTTCCCGAACCAGTACGCATGGGGTAACTCTTCCGCAGCGCAACCCAGCCCCTCAATGCCTAGCCGCACCCAACTGCGGGGCGTCTTTTCTCTTCGTATCAGGCTGTGCACTTGCCACTGGCTTCGGTGTTTCCAGCACCTGAAAAAAAATTTCGTCACGCTTGATCATGCCCAGTTCGCTGCGAGCGCGCTCCTCGATAGCGTCGTAACCCTGCTTGAGGTCGCGCACTTCGGCATCGAGAGAGGCATTGCGCGCTCTTAATTTCTGGTTGATCTCCTTCTGTTGCGTGGCTTCGCGATCAACCTCCCATACCCGCAGCCAACTGCCCTTCCCCAGCCACAAGGGATACTGAAGCGCGGCAATCAGCACGACGAAGATCAGGGTCAGCCAGCGCATCTCGCGTCAATATTTAACTTAATTGGTAAAAAGCCTCTCTCCCGGCGTAGCTCGCCGCATCACCCAGTTCTTCCTCGATCCGCAACAGCTGGTTGTATTTGGCGATACGTTCGGACCGACTGAGCGAGCCGGTTTTGATTTGCATGGCGTTGGTGGCCACGGCGATATCTGCGATGGTGGTGTCTTCGGTTTCACCGGACCGGTGCGAAATCACCGACGTATAACCGGCTTGCTTGGCCATTTCGATGGCGGCAAAGGTTTCGGTCAGCGTTCCGATCTGGTTGACCTTGATCAGAATGGAATTGGCTACGCCTTTTCGAATGCCTTCGCGCAGGATTTTGGTGTTGGTCACGAACAGGTCGTCTCCCACCAGCTGGATCGATTTTCCCAGACGGTCGGTCAGGAGTTTCCAGCCATCCCAGTCGAATTCGCTCATGCCGTCTTCGATACTGAGGATCGGGTATTTGTCGGTCCAGGCGGCGAGGTAATCGACAAACTGCGCGGAGGTCAGTTCCAGGTTGTCGGCCTTGAGGATGTATTTGCCGTCCTTGTAGAACTCGGAGCTGGCGCAATCCAGGCCAATCGCCACATCGGAGCCCGGCAGGTAGCCTGCGGTTTCAATGGCTTCCATGATCAGTTGCAGCGCTTCCTCGTTGGAGGACAGTTGGGGGGCGAAGCCGCCCTCGTCACCCACGGTCGTGGCCAAGCCGCGCTTGGCCAGGATGTTTTTCAGGGTGTGGAAAATTTCGGTGCCGCAGCGAAGCGCTTCGCGGAAATTGGCGCTGCCCACCGGAATGATCATGAATTCCTGAATGTCAGAGCTGTTGCTGGCATGCGCTCCGCCGTTGATGATGTTCATCATCGGCACAGGCAGGTTCTTGGGTCCGGCACCGCCCAGGTAACGGTAAAGTGGCAGGCCGGACTCCTCGGCGGCGGCCTTCGCCACGGCCATCGACACGGAGAGCAGCGCATTCGCGCCCAGTCGGCTCTTGTTGTCGGTACCGTCGAGTTCGATCAGGGTGCGGTCGATAAAGGTCTGCTCTTCGGCATCCAGGCCGATGATCGCTTCGCAGATTTCGGTGTTTACATTTTCGACGGCCTTCAACACGCCCTTGCCGAAATAACGCTGCTTGTCGCCATCGCGCAATTCAACTGCTTCCTTGCTCCCGGTAGAGGCGCCGGAGGGCACTGCGGCCCGTCCGATGATGCCGGATTCGAGCAGCACGTCGGTTTCTATGGTCGGGTTACCGCGGGAATCCAGAATCTCTCTAGCGATTACATCTACAATTGCACTCATTTCTTTTCCTTAATTTTAGCTCACAACTTATTAAATTTATTCAGAACTTCCATAGCGAACAGAGTTCAACATTCCTGTTCGGCGAATCCTTGCTTCTTGACCAGTGCATCAAGTTGCTTCAGGGTTTCAAGCAGGCGGCGAATTTTGCCCAGTGGCCAGGCGTTGGGTCCGTCGGACAAGGCCTGGTCTGGATTGGGATGGGTTTCCATGAACAGGCCGGAAATCCCGCTGGCGACCGCTGCCCTGGCCAGTACCGGCACAAATTCGCGCTGCCCGCCGCTTTTGTCGCCCTGCCCGCCGGGGAGTTGCACCGAATGGGTCGCGTCGAACACAACCGGACATCCGGTTTCGCGCATGACCATCAGGGAGCGCATGTCGGAAACCAGATTGTTGTAGCCGAAAGAGACACCGCGCTCGCAAACCATGATGTTGTCCTGTCCGCTCGCCTCACGGGCTTTCTCGACGACGTTCTTCATGTCCCAAGGGGCCAGGAACTGCCCCTTCTTGATGTTGACCGGCTTGCCCGCGCTTGCCGCCGCGTGGATGAAGTCGGTCTGGCGGCACAGAAAGGCAGGCGTTTGCAGCACGTCCACCACCGCCGCAACCGGCGCTATTTCGTCGATGGCATGCACGTCGGTCAGAACGGGGACTTTGATCTGGCTCTTTACCTCATCCAGAATATTAAGTCCATCATCCATCCCTTTGCCACGAAAGGATTTTGATGAGCTTCTGTTAGCCTTATCATAGGAGGATTTATAGATGAAATTGATGCCCAGGTCAGCGCAAATTTCTTTCAACGCTCCAGCGGTATCCAGCGCCATCTGGCGGGATTCGATCACGCAGGGGCCGGCGATCAGAAACAGGGGCTGATCCAGGCCGACTTCAAAACCGCACAACTTCATTTGACTTCCTTTTGTGTGCCGCCCAAGGCATTCAGCTCATGTTGCTGCACCGCCGCTTCAACGTAGGACTTGAACAGCGGATGGCCGTCGCGCGGGGTGGAAGTGAATTCAGGATGGAACTGGCAGGCGACGAACCAGGGGTGGTCGGGCAGTTCGATCATCTCGCACAGATCTTCTCCGCCCACCGACCGACCGCTGACTCGCAGGCCTGCCTGCTCCAACTTGGGCAGCAAGCCGTTGTTGACCTCATAGCGATGGCGATGCCGCTCGGTGATCCGCTCGGCGCCATAAATCTTGCGCGCCAGCGAATCAGGCTGAAGCTGACATTCTTGCCCACCCAGACGCATGGTTCCGCCCAGATCGGAATTGGCATCGCGCACTTCGATACTGCCGTCGCGTGCACGCCATTCGCTGATCAGCGCAACCACCGGAAACGGAGTGTCCGGCTCGAACTCGGTGCTGTGCGCGCCTACCATGCCGGCTTTGTCACGGGCATATTCGATCACCGCCAATTGCATGCCGAGACAGATGCCCAGATAAGGCACACGCTTTTCCCGAGCATAGCGAATCGCTGCAATCTTGCCTTCAACGCCGCGCTTGCCGAAGCCGCCCGGAACCAGGATCGCATCCATGCCTTCCAGAGCCCCGGTGCCGCTGGTTTCCAGCGTTTCGGAATCGATGTAATGAATCTTGATCTTGCTCAGGGTGTGTATGCCGGCGTGGATCAGCGATTCCGACAGGGACTTGTAGGACTCGGTCAGATCCACGTACTTGCCGACCAGGGCGATATTCACGCTGTGTTGCGGGTGCTCCAGGGCAAAAACCAGACTTTCCCACTTGCTCAGATTCGCAGGCGGTGGCGTCAGTTCAAGCTTCTTGCAGACGATCTCATCCAGCCCTTGCTGATGGAGCAGGCCGGGAATTTTATAGATGCAGTCCACGTCAACAGCGGAAATAACCGCCTTTTCTTCGACGTTGGTAAACAGGGCGATCTTGCGCCGTTCGTCATCCGGCAGATGCCGGTCGGCACGGCACAGCAGCACGTCGGGCTGGATACCGATTTCGCGCAGCTCCTTTACCGAATGCTGGGTCGGCTTGGTCTTGATTTCCCCCGCCGAGGCGATGTAGGGCACCAGCGTGAGGTGAACGTAGCAGGTATTGTTGCGCCCCAGTTGCACGCCCATCTGACGAATGGCTTCGAGGAAGGGTAGAGACTCGATGTCGCCCACGGTACCGCCGATTTCGATAATCGCGACTTCTGCGTCCCCAGCTCCGAGTCGAACGAAATTCTTGATTTCGTCGGTGATATGCGGAATCACCTGCACCGTCCCGCCCAGGTAATCGCCGCGACGCTCTTTCTTGATCACGCTTTCATAGATCTGGCCGGTGGTGAAGTTGTTGCTCTTCTTCATCTTCGCCTGAGAGAAACGCTCGTAGTGCCCCAGGTCGAGATCGGTTTCGGCGCCATCCTCGGTAACGAATACCTCGCCGTGCTGAAACGGGCTCATGGTGCCCGGATCGACGTTAATATAAGGGTCAAGCTTGAGGAGGGTGACCTTGATGCCGCGAGTTTCGAGAATAGCGGCAAGAGAGGCGGCTGCGATGCCTTTTCCAAGAGAGGAAACGACCCCGCCTGTGATGAAAACGAATTTGGTCATTTGGGAGCAGAATTGAGCACAAGACGGGGTCAAATTGTAGCCTAAAACGAGCTTCACATAAAGCTAAACATCAGTTAAGCAAGTTTAACAAAGGGATTTGCAAACGTCTGGGTGTGTGACATAATAAGAACAATTCTCATTAAACAAAGTCTAAATTGCATGGTTACCGTTAACCTGGAAACTCTCAAAGCCGGTGAATCAGCCACTATCGCGGCGGTGCATACCGATCGCGCGCTTTCTTATCGACTTGCGGCGCTGGGCTTCCGCATCGGGAAACGTATCGAAGTCATCCGCCATGGCCGCTTTTCCGGCCCGCTACACGTCCGCATCGGTGCTACCGATATCATGCTGCGCAAAAAAGAGGCGCAGAAAATAGAGGTTCAAACGCCCGCCTGATGAAACGCGTCGCCTTGGTGGGGATGCCGAATACCGGCAAATCCACGTTCTTCAATCGCGCCACCGGCGCTTCGGCCCGGGTCGGCAACTGGCCGGGCATCACTGTTGACCTGCTGGGCGCCAAGCTACTCCTCGCCGGCGAGATGGTAGAGCTGGTTGACCTGCCCGGCATCTACGACCTGCATGGCTTCTCCGACGACGAACAGGTAGTACGCCATTTCCTGGAGAACAATCCAGTCGATCTGGTCGTCATCATCCTCAACGCCACCCAGATCGAGCGCCAGCTCAGCCTTGCCCTGCAGCTCAAGCAGTTGTGCCTGCCAGCCGTGCTGCTGCTGAACATGGCCGACGAAGCCAAAAAATTCGGCATTACCATCGATGCCGAAAAAATGTCGGTCTCGCTGGAGATGCCCGTGGTCATGCTTAGCGCCAAATATGGCAACGGCTACCAGGCCGCGCACCAGATCATTACCCAGGCCATTCAAAACAGTGCGCCGGTCCCGCCCGAAAAACTGCAACTCTTGCTGGCGGCCGACGACCAGATCGAAACTGACATGGAGTCAGTGCTCAAGCAAACCGTCCAGGTACCGGTCCAGTTGTCGGACAACCTGACCACCCAGCTCGATCGCCTCATGCTCCACCCCTGGCTCGGGCTGCCACTGTTCTTCCTGATCATGTATTTTCTGTTCCAGGCCATCTTCCTGCTCGGAAAACCCTTGCAGGATGGCGTCGGATGGCTGCTGGAAGCATTCAAACAGGGCGCACTGGAACCCATGCTGGCTGGCCTGCCGGCGGCGCTGCACGGCCTGCTGATCGAGGGCATCTACAACGGCGTGGGCACCGTTGCCACATTCGTGCCCGTCATTGTTCTGTTCTTCCTGTTCATGGCGCTGGTGGAGGATAGCGGCTACCTGTCGCGCGCCGCGTTCCTGATGGACGCGCTGATGGCCAAGCTGGGGCTGGACGGGCGCAGCTTCGTCATGATGCTGCTCGGCTTCGGCTGCAACGTGCCTGCGCTGATGGGCACACGGGTGATGCGCTCGCGCAGCCTGCGCCTGCTGACCATGCTGGTGATCCCGTTTTCGCTGTGTTCGGCGCGGTTGCAGGTTTTTGTCTTCATCACTGCCGCGATCTTCTCGCCCCAGGCCGCGCCGCTGGTGCTTTTCAGCCTGTACCTGTTCAGTTTCGCCACCGCCTTCATCACCGCGCTGCTGCTCAAGAACCGTTTCCAGAACAACGAACCGTTCATTCTCGAATTGCCGCCCTACCGCTTCCCTACCCTGCGCCAGATGGTTCTGCGCGGCTGGCATGAAGTTCGCCACTTCCTCAGCCGTGCCAGCAAGTTCATCATCGCCGGCGTGGTGCTGGTATGGCTGCTGACACATTTCCCCCAGAACGTGGCGCCGGGTAGCACCGACACTTGGGCCGGCATGATCGGCCATTTCATGGAACCTGTGCTTGCGCCCATCGGCATCGACCAGCACCTCGCCATCGCCCTGATTTTCGGTTTTGTCGCCAAGGAGATCGTGGTCGGATCGCTGGCGGTGATCTACGGCCTCGAAGGCTCGGCCCTGACCGGCATGATGGCGCAGCAGCTGGATTGGGTACAGGCTTACAGCTTCATGCTGTTCACCCTGATTTACACGCCCTGCCTGTCCACCATCGCCACGATCCGCAGCGAATCGAAGAGCGTTCTCTACACTTCGTTCGCCGTTGCCTTTCCCCTGGGCCTGGCGTGGCTGTTGAGCTTTGCCTTTTACCAGACGGCCAGGGCACTGGGTTATTAGCCGATCTGGCGGACCCGCTCGAAAAAGCAAATAGCCGCAGCGGCTGCGGCATTCAGCGACTCGACCGCCCCCGGCATGGGTATCTTGACCCTGCTGTCGGTCGCAGCCAGCAAATCCTCCGAAATCCCAGCTCCTTCATTGCCAATGACAAAGGCCGTCGGGCCGCTCAAATCGAGATTGAAGAGGGTCTTTTCGGCGCACAAAGTCGTGGCAACCACTTGCCCCGAGAAATTCCGTGCCGCGACCACCAAATCGCTGTTTTCATGAATAGACAATTGAAAATGAGCACCCATGCCGGCCCTGAGCACCTTGGGAGACCAGGGATCGGCACACCCCGATGACATATGTATCAGCCGGATACCAGCCGCAGCGGCGGAACGCAGGATAGAACCCAGGTTGCCGGGATCCTGGACATCTTCAAGCAGTACACAGCAATCGGCTCTCCCTTCGGCAGGCAGAGGGATCCGGATCAACGCGACGATCCCGGTCGGCGTGTCCACAGTCGAAATATCCCGAAACAATTCATCGCTCAGAACAATCAAATTTTCCTGCGGCACTTTATGGAGAAAGTCTTGTATTTCCGGATGATCCTGCGCGGAGGCGGAAACCATGATTGCCTCGGGCGAGCCACCTGCCTGATGATGGGCGGCAACCAGGTGGATGCCATCCAGCAGGGTTTTGCCAGCCTTCTTGCGCTCTTTTGACGAAGCGACAAGTTTTCTGGTGCTTTTAAGCAGTGGGTTTTCTCTTGATGTGATCGTTTTCATACTCAAACCTGCTCACCACGAATGACACGAATGTTCACGAATACACACGAATTAAAAACAAAAAAACGCGAACCAACCCACGCTTGTCGCACCAGTGAAACAAGTGAAATATTCGTGTAAATTCGTGTCATTCGTGGTTAAACTGCTTTTCATGAAAATCGTCATCGTAACACCAGCCGCAGCCCGCGTCAGGAATGGCAACCGCAACACGGCACAGCGCTGGGCCAATTTTTTGCGTCAACTGGGGCATCGTGTCAGCGTGCAGGTCGAGTGGGATGGCACCCGCGCCGACTTGATGCTGGCGCTCCACGCGCGGCGTAGCTACGATTCGATCAAGCGCTTTGCCGAACGCTGTCCGGAGCTACCGCTAATCGTGACCCTGACCGGAACCGACCTGTATCGAGACATCAAGGTTGACAGCAAAGCTCAGGAATCCATGCGACTGGCCACGCGCCTGGTGGTGTTGCAGGAAATGGGACTCAACGAGCTGGCCCAGCCGTTACGGGCAAAAACCCACGTTATCTATCAATCCGCCCGCCCTGTCAAATTTGCACATCCGTCAAAAAGGTATTTTGAAGTCTGTGTCATCGGCAACTTGCGCGAGGAAAAAGATCCTTTCCGCAGCGCGCTCGCGGCGGCCCTGCTGCCGGAAAGTTCTGCAATCCATATTTGCCATATGGGGCGCGCCCTGAACGACGATATGGCACGACAGGCGCAGGCTCTGATGGAGAAAAATCCGCGTTACCGCTGGCTGGGAGAATTGCCTCATAGCCGGGTAAGAAACAAGCTGACCCGCTGCAGGTTGATGGTAATCAGTTCCATCATGGAAGGCGGCGCAAATGTAGTCTCGGAGTCGCTGGCGGCGGGCATTCCGGTGATCGCCTCGGACATATCGGGGAATATCGGCATGCTCGGTGCCGACTATGCCGGCTATTACCCGTGCGGAAACGAGCTCGCCCTGGCCGAACTGCTGCATCATGCGGAAACCTCGCCTGAATTTTACGGTCTGCTCAAGGCGCAGTGTGCCAAACGGGGCCCTTTGGTTGAGCCCGAACAAGAACTTGCCGGATTGGAAAGACTGATCGCTGCGGCAGCGGTTATTTCTTCTTCGACAGATGGGCCAAGCCCTCTGCCGCGCGCAGGCACAGCTTCTTGAATTCCTGATAGCTGTGCTCATCGAGCGCGCAGCTGCCATGCTTGCGATCCGCATAAAACAGGCCAACCGGTTGGCCATGCACCAACACCGACATCGCGAAGAATTCGCCATGTCCGATCATCTGCCAGGTTGCTTCGGTGATGAGTGGCTCCAAAGTCTTTCGGTTGCCTTCGTTGAACCAGATACCTTGCATTTTACCCATCAACCTGCCGAAAAGTTCCGGTGAACTCGGGCTGAACTGGAACTGGCGCAACGGCGAATCGGGCGCCGCGCCAATGACGTATTTCGCCTTGATGGCGCTTCGGTCTGCCGCCATCAAGGCAAATACCACACGATCCAGGGCAAGGCCATCATGCATTCCCTTCAACACCAGCGATAACATCTCGTGAAGGTTGAGGGAGCCATCCAGATGCGCCGAAATTTCTTCCATGGCCTGGCGCAGTTTGACCGGCTGCGGCATCATGCAGACCTCCGGCGGTTCCTCTGGTGGTGGACTTTCTTCCTCCTCGCCGCGTTCCTCCGGCCAATCACCCGGTTGCATGGGCAGCAATGCGGCAGCCGGCGGCACGCCGTACCAGTCCCAGTGGCGCGCTTCTACCACGGCATTGCGATGCACCATATGCACCACTTCATCAAGATGCATATGCAGCATCCCGGCAATTACTTCGTAATCAGCCAGCAAGGCGGGGCCGTGCCAACCAGTTACGGCAAGCCGCGCGACCGAAGCCGCCAAAACCACTCCCAGGACACGTGGTTGGGCTGAGTTTTCGCCATGCATGAAAGACTGCATCAGTTCCGGCAAGCGCCACACTTCCGCGAGCGCGAACTGCAATTCGCGCGAATCAAACCCGAGAATTTCTATCTGCGCCTGCGCCAGGCTGATTTTATTACGCTGCGCCAACTTGCGAATTTGCAGCGCCTGCTCCGGGGCATATGCCCAGAGCAGAAATTCTCCCATATCGTAGAGCAGCGCGCCGATATACACTTCCTCCGATTTCATGTCGGCCCGGAAAATCGCCCAGTCACGCGCCTGCCAGGCGGCATGGTGAGCCCGGCTCAGGGACTGCATCAACCCTTGCAACGCGCCGTCAAACGTCCGCAAACTTTCCTCGACGGGCTTTAGATTGGAGAGATGATTAAAAAAAGGCCCTACTCCCAGCATCATCACGGCATGCTCAACCGTTGTGATTTCATTGCTGAGTCGACTGCGTGACATGCCGTTGACCAGGCGCAGCACTTTCAAAGTCATTAGCGGATCACGCAGCACCACGTCCGCAATTTCTCCGGCAGAAACCTGCTCACCCCTTCTGGCAAGTTTGCCCAGTTCCATGACGCTGCGCTGCAGCACGGGCATATCCCAGGATTTCAGCTCGGCTACCCACTCGGTCATTGTTTTCATGCTGAGGCTTCCATTTTTTGCCGTTCCGGAACCTGATAAACATAAAGATAAGAATGATGGAAGTCATCCAGCTCAACCACGCGTTCAGGCTCAACGCCGGGAACGAAAAATGAATTGCTGATAAAGCGACTGCCGGGTGGCATTTCTTCGCACACCTTGCGCCAAAGTCGAGCCATCGGCACTGGAGAGAGATAGGCATACACAACGTCCTGGTTAGTCAGGCTGTGCGACCAGAAATCACCCCACTGGAGAGAATAATTTCCTCTGGTCATTTTTTTTCTCGCCCAACCCAGAATAAACGGCAAAGGGGCAATTTCCATCCCGGAGAAACTTCCATCGGGATGCCGTGCATCGAGATAACTCAACATACCACCCAGGCCGGCACCCAAATCCAGAAACCGAACTTCTGTTTTACCTGGCAGCAAACCATCAACTGCCGCCCAAGCCTTGCGGCTGGACAGGTAAAGCGGCACTTGGCTGCGGAACACGCTCCAGTAGACGAGGAATAGCAGAACAAAGGCGGCGAAGAACCACGACGGCGCAACACCGAACGACAGGGTCAATACCAGTGCCGGAGAAAACAAAAAATTGATGGGCATCCACCATGGAGCCAGACCAAATCGCGAGCCGAGGAGCGCGGCAATGCAGCCCTGAATCAAGGCACCGGCAATAAGCGGGATTTGGATTCCGAATGCGGCGAGAACAGGTGCCACCAAGATCAAGGTAATCAGTGCTGAGACAACCTGAGAAAACAATGCCACCAGGGAAGGGGGAAAAGGCTGAAGGCTATTCGAAGCAGCACGCCGCGCTCGCCCCGGCAAGGCGTGCTTTTTTAAAAAGGTAAAATTACAGATTTTTGCCTTCGGCTGCACTGGTTTTGTCTTTTTTGCCTTCGGATTCATCGGGTTTCTCTTTCGGCGCCACCTGTTGCAGAGCAGGTGCAACCTGTTCCTGGTCGCTCACCTCAAGCGGCTTGCCGCCGCTGCTGATGGCGTCCTCCGTTTCCTTGTTCAGAACGATCAGGCTGATACGCCGATTGATTGGGCTGTACGGATCCTTGTTATCCAGCATGATCGCCGAAGAAAGGCCGACTACGCGCAACATCTTGCTCTCCGCCATACCACCGGCAATCAGCTCGCGCCGGGATGAGTTGGCCCGATCGGCGGAGAGTTCCCAGTTGCTGTACCCTTTTTCTCCTGAAGAATAAGGCATAGCATCGGTATGCCCGGACAGGCTGACCCGGTTCGGCACCTCATTCAGCATTTTGCCGATTTCCTGCAATATCTGTACGGTATAGTTTTTCATATGGGCGCCGCCCAAGTCGAACATCGGCCGGTTTTTCTCATCCACGATCTGGATACGCAGGCCTTCGGTGGTAATGTCGATCAGAATCTGGTTCTTGAACTGCTTCAGCATCGGGTTGGTTTCAATGACCTGTTCGATCTTCTCCTTCAACCCCTGAAGTTTCTTCAGCTCCTGCCTTTCGAATTCCGCTTTTGCAGCTTGTAAATTGACTGTTTTTTTCTCGAGTGGATCCATGGACTTCTGTACCTGGCCATCTTTTCGAGTCAGATCCTTGCCGCCCCCCTTAATTACGCTCGAACTGTCGCCACTCCCGCTCCCCCCCTGCAGAGCGACTTTCAAAGGTGTCTTGAAATACTCTGAAATACCGGCAAGATCTCCCTTGGCTGTTGACCCCAGGAGCCACATCAGCAAAAAGAACGCCATCATCGCGGTCACGAAATCGGCGTAGGCGATTTTCCATGCCCCGCCATGGTGGCCGTGCGCACTCTTCTTGATGCGTTTTACGATTATCGGGCGTTGCGAATCATCGCTCATGGGTGATTCCTAATTTCTTATCTCTCGAAAAGAACCCCTCACCTCAATCCTCCCCCCGAGGGGAGAGGAGGCAAAAGTGAGAGGCGCTTGTTTTGATCTGCGCTTGTTATTTCGACTTGCTTTGCTTGACGTACTCTTCCAACTCGCCAAAAGTAGGCCGCTCGGTTGAATACAGCACCTTGCGCCCAAACTCCACTGCGACCTGCGGTGCATAACCATTCAAGCTGGCCAGCAAGGTTACTTTGATGACATTGTATAATTTGGTGCTTTCGTCATGTTTCTGCTCCAGCAGCGAAGACAACGGACCGACAAAACCGTAAGCCAGCAGAATCCCCAGAAAGGTACCGACCAGGGCATGGGCGATCAGGATACCCAGTTCGGCGGGTGGGATACCGACCGATTCCATGGTATGAACCACCCCCATCACCGCCGCCACAATGCCGAATGCGGGCATGCCATCTCCCAGCTTGGCAATCACTCCGGCGGGCACCGCACCCTCATGGTGGTGAGTATCTATTTCGTTATCCATCAGATTTTCGATTTCGAAGGCATTAAGGTTGCCCCCCACCATGATGCGCAGATAATCGGTGATAAACTCAACAACATGGTGATCGCTGACAATTTTGGGGTATTTGGAAAACACCGGACTTTCATGCGGCGCATCGACATCAGACTCGATCGCCATAAGCCCTTCCTTGCGCACCTTGGCCAGTATTTCATAGAGCAGTGCAAACAACTCCAGATACAATGCCTTGCTGTATTTGGATCCCTTAAGGACTGTTGGCAATGCCTTCAAGGTTGCTTTGATCGCCTTGCCGTTATTGCCGACAAGAAAGGCCCCGCCCGCCCCTCCTCCAATCATCAGTAGTTCCAGCGGCTGGAACAGTGCGGCAAGATGGCCCCCACCCATCGCGAAGCCACCGAAGACCGAAACACAAACAACCACATAACCAATAATTACAAGCATCTCGTTTGCCGCTCCCAGACAATAAACGACTCAATCACAGGCCAGCTGGATTGCAATAACAATGAATATAGACAGTATTCTTCTCAGAACGCAATGCGGCTCAAGACAGCAACGGCAATGTTGATCAACCCCAGGATCAGATTGAAGCCGATCAGTTTGCGGATTGTAGCCAGCGCGTCACCGGCCGGCTTCCATTCCTGAGCGGCGACAGCACGTACTAGTTTGCCATAGGGAATAAAATAAACGAAGCAGAAAACCAGCATCATCAGCAACCCGATTCCGAACATTGCATGAACGCTCAGGGCGATGGCCTTGAATCCCCCAAGCAGCATGATCATATACAGGCCACTGACCAGGATCAGCGCCACTGCAATCCACACCACAGGAAAGAATCGCTTGAACACCCCGGCCCACAATGGCAGACGCTGAGGTGGAGCAAGCAAATCGGCAGCGACTGGACGCAGCATCTGATGCGCAAAATACATGCCACCTACCCAAATAACCACACCCAGAACATGTAAAAAGATTGCAAAAGCCATGGTTTCTCCAGTCATCTCAATTTATGTGCAATCGCCAGTTTAACTGGCGCAAAGCTTCTGCGGTGAATTTCACTTGCGCCATGAATGCGCAATGCCTCAAGGTGCAACGCGGTCGGATAGCCTTTATGCCGGTCAAAGCCATATTGCGGATACTCCTGATGCATTCTTAGCATTTCTGCATCCCGTGCGGTTTTGGCCAAAATGGAGGCAGCCGAAATTTCCGCCACGCTACTATCACCCTTGACGATAGCGCGGCAGGGGATAGTCAGTTTTGGGCAATGCAGGCCATCGATCAGCGCTTCAGAAGGGACCTGCGACAGGTTTTCAACCGCGCGCCGCATGGCGAGCAGACTTGCCTGAAGGATGTTGATACTGTCAATTTCCTCGGCATCGGCTCGGGCAACGGCCCATGCCAACGCTCGCTCCCTGATTTGTTCCGCCAGATGTGTACGCTTTTTTTCGCTCAATTTTTTCGAGTCAGCCAGCCCGTCAATCGGCCTATTTACATCGAGTATCACCGCAGCGGCGAAAACCGCTCCAGCCAAAGGCCCACGACCTGCCTCGTCAACACCGCAAATAAGCCAGCCTGAATGCGTGTTCATTTATCTCAGAAACGGGAGAATGGCATCTACCGCCCTTTCCGCAGTATTTTGCTTGAGATCATGATGCAATCGGGAGAAGGCGCGGTGCAACTTCTCTCTAACAGGGCCATCGTTGATCAAATTAAGCACAGCCTGGGACAAATTTTCCGGCGTAGCCTCATCCTGCAGCAGTTCCGGAACAATGAAGCGCCCTGCGAGAATGTTCGGCAGCCCGACATAGGGCAGATATTTCTTGCGTTGCATCATGCGCCAGGTCAAGGGTGACATTTTATACGTGATCACCATCGGGCATTTCAGCAAGGCCGCTTCCAGCGTCGCAGTGCCAGAGGCCACCAGCACCACATCTGCTGCAGTCATGGCAACATGGGCATGACCGAACAATATGGTCAGGGGCAAATCACCCCCCCCCGCACGATACAGTTCCGTCTCGAATATATTGCGCGTTTCGCGACTCAGGAGCGGCACCAGGAAATGCACATCTGGACTGACGGCAACGATCATGCGCGCTGTCTGCACAAACAGCCTGGCCATGTAATGAACTTCGCTCTGTCGGCTACCGGGAAGAAGCGCGATGACATGATCATTATTGAGCAATCTAAGCTGTTCGCGAGCGGCAAGCCGGCTGGGCTGCTCCGGCAACATATCCGCAGAGGGATGTCCGACATAAGTGGCCGGGATTCCTGCCGCATCGTAGATTTTCTTCTCGAACGGAAACAATGCCAGCATATGGGACACTGCCCGTGCAATCTTGTGTATGCGCTCGCCGCGCCAGGCCCAGATCGACGGGCTGACATAATGAACGGTGGGGATTCCCTTCTTCTTCAACTTGAGTTCCAGGTCAAGGTTGAAGTCGGGCGCATCCACCCCGATGAACACGTCCGGCGGATTTTCAACAAAATGGCGCAGCAGTTTTTGCCGGATTTTGACGATTCCCAGATAGTGCCTTAGCACCTCGACATAGCCACGAACGGCCAGCTTTTCCATGGGAAACAGCGAATTTACGCCGGCTGCCTGCATTTTTGGCCCGCCAATACCCACAAATTCGACACCTGGAATACGATTCTTCAGTGCTGTAACCAAGTGAGCGCCCAGCAAATCCCCTGATGCTTCGCCTGCGACAATTCCGACTCTCAATTAAGTAACCCTGTTAACGAATGATGCCGCGCGTGGAATGGGCGAGGAAATCGGTCAGAATCTGAATTTCGGGGCAGGCAAGCGTTTGCTCGGCCAGCGCCGCCCTCGCCTGTTCGAGGGTAAGGCCCGACTTGTATAGCGTCTTGTATGCGCGCTTGATCGCCAATAAGGCTTCGCTGGAAAAGCCCCTGCGCTTCAGTCCCTCCGAGTTTATGCCATGAGGCTGCGCATCATGACCGGCCGCTGTAACATAGGGGGGGACATCCTTGAACAGAATAGTGCCCATCCCGGTGATGCTGTGCCCACCGATATGACAAAACTGATGCACCACGGTAAAACCGCCGAGAATGGCGTAATCTCCAACCTGCACATGCCCAGCCAGTTGGGCGTTATTGGCGAAGATGGTGTGATTGCCGATCTGGCAGTCGTGCGCCAGGTGCACATAGGCCATGATCCAGTTGTCGTCGCCCACCTGCGTCACGCCTACGTCCTGCGAAGTACCCCGGTTGAACGTGCAGAATTCCCGAATCACGTTACGGTCGCCAATTTCCAGCCGGGTTTCCTCTCCCTGGTATTTCTTGTCCTGCGGCATCTCTCCCAAGGACGAAAACTGGAAAATCCGGTTGTCCTTGCCGATCCGGGTATGGCCATTGATTACCACATGCGGGCCGATCGATGTTCCGGCGCCGATCTCGACATGCTCGCCGATGATCGAATAAGGCCCCACGCTGACATCGGGGGCCAGCTTGGCACCCTCATGAACGATTGCTGTCGGGTGAATCATTTAGGGCCGTTCTCCCTCATAACGCTTTCACCGTGCACATCAGTTCTGCTTCAGTCACCACGGCACCATCGACCTTGGCACGCGCCGCATATTTCCAGATGCCTTTGACCGACCGGGTAATTTCCACTTCGAGCGTCAGTTGGTCTCCGGCGGAGACGGGTTTCTTGAAGCGAGCACCGTCGATGCCGACGAAGTAATACACGGACTTGTCATCGGGTCGGGTGCCCATGGTCTTGAAAGACAGAATCGCCGCCGCCTGGGCCAGTGCCTCGATGATCAGCACACCCGGCATCACTGGATGGTGCGGGAAATGGCCAACGAAAAATGGTTCGTTAATCGTCACATTTTTCAGCGCCACGATGCCCTTCCCCGGTTCGCATGAAACAACGCGATCAACCAGCAGAAAGGGGTAGCGGTGGGGCAAGTACTGCAATATTTCGTGGATATCCATGCTGTTCAAGGTTTTTTCCTTTCCAGTTCGCTGATTTTCTTTTCCAGTTCACTCAATTTCTCAGCCATTTTATCCAGATGGCGCAGATGAGCGGCATTCTTGAGCCATTCCTGATGCGCGGAAAATGGCATCACGGAAGTATACGTCCCCGCTTTGGCGATCGATTTGGTGACCAGGGTGCCAGCAGAAATATTGACCTGATCAGCAATCTCGATGTGCCCCAGAATCACCGCGCCGCCCCCCACCGTGCAATGCGTTCCGATTCTTGCGCTACCGGCGATCCCGACACAACCCGCCATCGCGGTATGAGCGCCGATGCGCACGTTATGAGCGACCTGGATCTGGTTGTCCAGTTTGACGCCGTCCTCGATAACGGTGTCTTCCAGAGCGCCCCGGTCCACTGTGGTGTTGGCGCCTATTTCAACATCATCGCCGATGACCACCCGACCAATTTGCGGAACCTTGTTCCAGCGACCTTTTTCCATGGCAATGCCAAATCCGTCAGCCCCGATCACCGCACCGGAATGCAGGATGGCACGCTTGCCGATGACGCAGCCATGGTAGACCACCACTTGCGGGTAAAGCAGCGAATCATCTCCAACCTCGACGCCCGCGCCAAGATGACAACCGGAACTGATAACCGCGCGCTCACCGATTCTCACGCTCGCACCGACAAACGCAAATGCCCCAATTGTTGCAGAAGCCGGAATGATTGCAGTTTGATCGACTATTGCCGACAAATGGATGCCTGGCACCTCGACATGCCGGGGATTGAGCAAGGCAGAAACCTTGGCAAAATAGGCATAAGGGTTGTCGCTCAAGATACGCGGCAGGTCAGTGGCATCGCGCTCTGCGAATCCCAGGATCACGGCGCCCGCTTTGCAAGCTTGCAGTTGCCGGCGGTATTTCGAATTGGCTAGAAAGCTGATGTGACCGGATAGCGCGGAAGCAAGGGGGGCAACCTGATTGACCACGACATCTGCGTCCCCAATCAACTCGCCGCCAAATCGTTCAACGATAGCACCCAGCGTGTAGCCCGTTTCAGCCAGAGTCATAAAATCAACCGGCAAAAGGCAGCCACTTTCCGCATTGGCAATTTGTCTTATTTCTCGGACAGAGCCTTCAATACCCTGTCGGTAATATCGATCCGCGGACTGAAATAAACTGCTTCTTCCAGCACCAGATCAAACTTCTCTTTCTCGGCAATCTCCATGATCGTTTTTCTGGCGCGATCATGCACCGCGCCAAGTTCCTCGTTTCGCCTCAGGTTCAGATCTTCCCTGAACTCGCGTTGAGCGCGCTGGAAATCGCGATTCAGATTGGCGAGGTCACGCTCCTTGTTGCGTCGATCCGATTCACTGATCGTCACGCCGTCCCGCTCCAGATGAGCCTGCAGTTCCTTGGCCTGTTTTGCCATTTTTTGCAGTTCCTGCTCGCGTGCGGCGAATTCCTTCTCGAGTTTTTTCTGTGCCTTCATGGCCGGGGCTGCTTCACGAAAAACCCGCTCGGTATTGACGAAACCAATCTTCATTTCTGCAGCGGATGCCACTGTCGCAATCGGCAACAGAGTGGCAGCAAGTACAACAGCAATAATCTTGTTCAACTTGATCTCCTGAAATCTCGATTAAAACGTGGAACCCAGGATAAACTGGAACCGTTCCAACTTATCTGTTTCCTTGGAATTGAGCGGCGCTGCAATGCTGAATTTCATCGGCCCCATCGGGGACTGCCAGCTAACGGCAAGACCGGTGGAAAAACGCATGTCTGTAAAGCTCATCTTGGAATAATTACCCGTGACATCGCCATCACCAAAAACGGAACCTCCATCAAGGAACAGGCTCAAGCGCAGGGATTTGTCCTTTTTCATGCCTGGGAACGGGAACAACACTTCGGCATTGCCCACCAAACGTCTGTTGCCGCCCAGCGCATTGCCGTCAATATCTTTTGGCCCAAGCGAAGAGGACTTGAAACCACGCACCGAAGTGTTGCCGCCTGCGAAGAAGCTTTTGAAGAAGGGTAGCGGTTTTCCGCCGTAACCGTTAGCGTAGCCGGCCTCACCATTCAACATCAGGGTAAAGTCCTGAATCAAAGGCCTGAGCCACTGATGCTGATAGGAAAGCTTGTAGTACTTGACGTTACCACCGGGCAGGCCCACCTCGGTAAATGCCCTTTGCAGGCTGCCTTTTGTCGGATAAATGATGCTGTCACGAGTATCCCTTGCCCAGCCGACATCCCCGCGCAATGTGGTGTTGCTGGCGCCAAAATCCCTGACATAGTCAAGATACCGCGTCGGTGTTGTATCGTAAGTCGTCAGCTTGGTCCGCTCCGCCGACAAGCCGAAATTGACCGTATCCATTTCGTTCAGCGGCACACCGAAACGAACCCCGCCTCCGATGGAATCGGAATCGTAGCGGGAAACCGACAGAGAGGAAGAATTTACTTTGCGCTGATAGATATCGAAGCCGCGACTGATGCCATCGTCAGTGTAGTAAGGGTTGGTGTAAGAAAGAGAATACACCGTATTGATCTTGCCGCTGTTGAACTGCGTGGAAAGATAGTTGCCGCTGCCGAACACGTTGGCCTGGGAAATGGAGCCGCTAAGAATGAAGCCTTCAGAACTGGAAAATCCCGCACCCGCCATGATGCTGCCAGTAGGTTTTTCCGTCACGCTGACGTTCATGTCCACCTGATCGGTCGTGCCGACAACTGCCGGCGTTTCGACGTTGACATCGGAAAAATATCCGAGGCGGTCAATCCGTTCACGCGACCGGGTCACCTTGTCGGCCGCATACCACGCACCTTCCAGCTGGCGCATTTCGCGACGGACGACTTCATCTCGCGTTTTGGTGTTGCCGGTGACGTTGATGCGGCGTACATAAACCCGCCGACCCGGGTCGATGAAGAAGGTGAATTTCGCTTCCTGTTTTTCCTTGTTCAGTTCGGGAACCGCATTGACGTTGGCAAATGCGTAACCATCATTACCCAGGCGATCGCCGATCAACTTGGTGGTCTCGGTCAACTTTTCCCGCGAAAAGACATCGCCCTGCTTAATCTTGATCAGCTTGCGCAGTTCCTCTTCTGGAACCAGCATCTCCCCCGCCAGTTTGACGTCGGAAACAGTGTATTTCTGGCCCTCGGTGATGTTGATGGTGACATAAATAGATTGTTTGTCAGGTGAAATGGACACCTGGGTAGAATCCAGATTGAATTCGAGATAGCCGCGGTTCAGATAATGGGAGCGCATCGTTTCGATGTCCGCAGCCAGTTTCTGCTTGGAATACTGATCGTTCTTGCTCCACCAGCTCATCCATCCGGGCGTGGAAAGCACGAACAGGTCGAGGAGTTCCTTCTCCGGGAAGGCCTGGTTGCCGACGATGTTGATCTGCTGGATCTTCGCTACTTCGCCTTCAGTAATGTTGAAGCTGATGGCGGTACGGTTGCGCTCCAGAGGCGTGATGGTGGTAGTCACCGCAACGGCATATTTGCCACGGCTGAGATATTGGCGTTTGAGTTCCTGCTCAGCCTTGTCCAGCAGGGATTTGTCGAAAATTCTGCCTTCGGCCAGCCCGACTTGTTTCAGTCCATCCACAAGCTGTTTTTTGTCGAATTCTTTGAGCCCGACAAAATCGATCTGGGAAATCGCTGGCCGCTCCTGCACCATGACTATCAGGACATCGCCTTCAACCTCCAGCCGCACATCCTTGAAAAACCCCGTTCCATACAATGCCTTGATCGCCGAAGCTGCTTTTTCATCGTCCAGTTTCTCGCCCACCTTGACCGGCAGGTAACTGAACACCGTACCTGCTTCTGTACGCTGAATACCCTCTACCCGAATATCCTTGATGACAAACGGCTGAAACGCCCAGGCAGAAGCACCATACAAGCTCATCAACAACATCGGCAGGAGTTTTAATTTCATTTAGTTAGCCAACAACCAGACGGTTAATATCGTTATAGAAAGCGAACAGCATCAATGTCAGCAAGATCGCAATGCCGATCTGCTGCCCGATTTCCATGGTCTTCTCGGAAATGGGGCTACCTTTAATCATTTCGACCATATAATACATCAAATGCCCCCCGTCTAATAAGGGGATGGGCAATAAATTGAGCACTCCAAGGCTGATGCTGATCAGTGCCAGAAAACTGATATAGGGAACCCATCCGAAGCGTGCGGATTGGCCGGCATAATCGGCGATGGTGATCGGACCACTGATGTTTTTCCAGGAAACCTGTCCAGTAACCATCTTGCCCAGCATTTTCAGGCTGAATAATGACGTATCCCATGTTTTTCGCAGTGCCTGCACAAAGGCCTTGTCGATAGGATAACGTACCTCAGTAACCAGTTTTGCAAACAAGGCCTGATCCACCATCGGCGATGCGCCGATCTTGCCTACGGAGGAATGACCATTTTCTTTGACTGAATCGGGGACTACTTCTACCTGGAAAAATTCGCCACCTCTTTTTATGGCCAGCGTCAGTGGCAGGCCGGGATTCTGCCTCACCCATTCCACCAGTTCTTCCCAGCGATCTAGGGGAGTCTGGTTCACGGAAAGAACTTCATCCCCTACCCTCAGTCCAGCCTTGGCTGCAACCCCGCCGGACAAAACCTTGCCGATTCTGGCTGGCAAATCGGGCTGAAAGCGTGTTAATCCAAGCTTCCCCATAAAATCACTGTCCAACTCGTCGGACGACAAACCACTCAAGTCAAGCTGATGTATGGAAATTTCTCCGCGCTCATTGCGAGTTTCAATTTCCACGACAGATTTCTGTACGGCGTGCTGAAGCAAGACCCAGTTCACATCCTGCCAGGTCGCAGTCGATTCGTTGCCGATCCGGGTAATCGTATCGCCGCGATGAAAAGCCGCAACAGCAGCGGGAGTGGCGAGCGGCACCTTGCCCAGAACCGGTTTGATGCCCGGCACGCCGTAAATGAACAGGAACCAGTACAAGACAACGGCAAGAATCAGGTTCGCCACCGGCCCGGCCAGCACGATCGCAATGCGCCGGTAAATGGATTGCCTGTTGAAGGCATAGGGCAGATCGGCTGGTTCAACCGGCGCTTCCCGCTCATCCAGCATCTTGACGTAGCCGCCCAGCGGGAAAGCGGCCAACACCCATTCCGTGCCATCCGATGCAAATTTTCTGGTGATCAGCGGCTTGCCGAAACCCACGGAAAAACGCAGTACCCGGACCCCGCACCAGCGTGCCACCATGTAATGGCCGTATTCGTGCACGACGATCAGAATGCCGAGCGTCACGGCAAATGCGGCAAGGGTGAACAACAGGTTCATGCGTATCCCATCGAGTTCATCCACTCCCGTGCCGATTCACGCGCCTCGGCATCTGCATCGATCACGTCCTCCAGCGCCACGACCGGTTTGGAACTATTTTTTTGCAGCACGCTTTCGATCAGGGCAGGAATCAACTTGAAGGGAATACGCTCTTCAAGGAATGCCTCTACCGCCACTTCGTTCGCCGCATTCAAGGTGGCGGGCGTCGTGCCTCCCTGCCGCAAAGCCTGGTAGGCCAGGTCCAGGCAGGGAAAACGAACAAAGTCCGGCGCCTCGAAATCGAGCCGCGCGATCTTGAACAGATCCAGCGAGGAAACTCCTGCATCGATCCGTTCCGGGAAACCCAGGGCATAGGCTATCGGCGTGCGCATGTCAGGGTTGCCCAATTGCGCCAGCACCGAGCCATCGACATATTCCACCATGGAATGAATCACGCTCTGAGGATGAATCACCACCTGGATTTTGTCCGCTTCAGCGTTGAACAGCCAGTGCGCTTCGATGACTTCCAGGCCCTTGTTCATCATGGTCGCCGAATCCACCGAGATTTTCCGCCCCATGACCCAGTTCGGGTGGGCGCAAGCCTGCTGTGGCGTCACATTATCCAGGTCGCACAAGGGTACGGTACGGAAAGGCCCGCCCGACGCGGTCAGCAGAATGCGCTTGACGCCCGAGCCGACCAGATCACCCGAAAAATCTCGCGGCAGCGACTGGAAAATTGCATTATGCTCACTGTCAATCGGCAACAATGTGGCTTTGTGCTGTCTGACCGCATCCATGAACACGCTGCCCGACATCACCAGCGTTTCCTTGTTGGCAAGCAAAATGCGCTTGCCCGCCTTGGCCGCAGCCAGCGAAGGGCGCAACCCCGCGCTGCCGACAATCGCCGCCATCACGCTATCCACCATCGGCAACGACGCCACCCTCTCCAGCGCCTCGATGCCGCTGAGCACTTCGGTATCCAGGTCGGCCAGCCTGATCTTGCCCTGCAACTCTTCTGCGCAATCCGGATCCAGCATGACCGCATACTCGGGCTGGAATCTCCGGCATTGTTCAAACAGACGTTCGACCTGGCGATTCGCTGTCAGCGCAACCACGCGAAAACGCTCGGCATGACGCGCAATGACATCCAGGGTATTCATGCCGATCGTCCCGGTCGAGCCCAGCACGGTAATATTTTGAATTTTTGGCATCAGCTTAGTACATTGTAATTTTTGATGAGCAGCAGCCCGAAAGCGGCTATGGGCATCGCCGCAGTCAGGGCGTCAATGCGATCCAGCACACCACCATGGCCGGGAAGGATCTGGCCACTATCCTTGAGCCCGGCCACGCGCTTCATCCAGGATTCGAATAAATCGCCCAGGATACTGAACAGCGTCAGTAGCCACAGTAACAGTATTCCCAGCCACAAGCCCGAGCTGAACAGCACGACGGAACCGCCCCACATCCCCCACGCCAAGCCATACAAGCCAACCCCCAGGAACGCACCCGCAACGCCCTCCCAGGTTTTACCCGGGCTGATCGACGGGGCAAGCTTGTGCCGGCCAAATTTGCGACCAGCAAAATAGGCGGCGGTATCGGCGATCCAGACCACCGCCAGCAAGCCCAGCAACAGTCCGGGGCCGAAGTTGCGCAGTTCCACCAAGGCAAGCCAGGTGGGAATCAAAACAATCCAGCCGATCAGCGCCAGGATAGTCCAGTGCCTGGCACGCCATTGATTGCGTAGCCACAGCGGAACCAGGAGCGCCCAGAAAAGGAAGGCAATGCCATACAACATGAAATTGACTGACTGGGAAGATTCGACCAGCAGTGCCAGACCGATGAACAGCGTCAGCAGCACATAAACCCATCCCTGAAAACTCGATAAAGCGGAAATTCTCGACCACTCACGGGCGCCGATCAGCAGCACCACCCCTAGCATCAGCAGCGCCCAACCCATTTGCGAGAGAAGAAACAGTGCGGCTAAAAACAAAGGCAACAGCAACAGAACAGTCAGAATGCGTGTCTTAAGCATTTGACTTAAGCTGCTCGCTGGTGCGTCCGAAGCGGCGCTCTCTTTGCTGAAAGGATTCGATCGCCCGTTTTAAGGCAGAGGTATTGAAATCGGGCCACAAGGTATCGGTAAAATACAGCTCGGCGTAGGCCAACTGCCAAAGCATGAAGTTGCTGATACGTTTCTCGCCGCCGGTGCGGATAAACAGGTCCGGCTCCGGTGCATAGCTGGTAGAAAGAAAAGGCTCCAGATCCTCTTCCATGAAAGCCAGGCCACGGCCAGGGTTAGCATCCAGCATCCTGCGTGTCGCCTGAACCAGATCCCAGCGACCGCCGTAATTGGCGGCAATGGTCAGGGTCAGTCCGGTATTGTTTTGTGTCAATGATTCAGCATGATCTATCATCTCGACCAATTTGCCCTCAAAGCGGGAACGGTCGCCGATCACTTTCAGCCGGATGTTGTTTTTATGGAGTTTAGAGACTTCATTCTCGAGTGCGAGCATGAACAGTTGCATCAGAAACGAGACTTCCTCCGCCGGGCGGCGCCAGTTTTCGCTGCTGAAGGCGAACAGGGTCAGGTACTTGACTCCCAATTCGGAGCAGGCTTTTACGGTGGTTCTGACCACTTCGACACCGCGCTTGTGACCGGCGATGCGCGGCATGAAGCGCTTCTTGGCCCACCTGCCATTGCCATCCATGATGATGGCGATATGCTGCGGCACTTCCCCGGTTTCGGGGATGCTGCGTGTGGAGCTGGTAAACAGGGCCACTTCGACTCTCTAGATCGCCATCAGATCGGTTTCCTTGGCTTGAAGGACCTTATCGACTTCAGCGATGTACCGGTCAGTCAGCTTCTGGATTTCATCCTGCGAGCGACGCTCATCATCCTCACTGATCGCTTTATCTTTGAGCAGATCCTTGAGCGTTGCATTGGCGTCGCGGCGTACATTACGTACGGCCACTTTGGCGGTTTCCGCCTCATTCTTGACGACCTTGATCAATTCCCTGCGTCGCTCTTCGGTCAGAGCCGGCGTCGGCACCCGGATCAGATCACCCTGGCTGGAGGGATTAAGGCCCAGGTCGGAGTCACGGATCGCTTTCTCAACAGCGCCCACCATCTTCTTTTCCCATGGCGTCACGCCGATATTGCGCGAATCGATCAAGTTAATATTGGCAACCGAACTGATCGGCACAAGGGAACCGTAGTAATCGACCATCACATGATCAAGTATCCCGGTATGTGCACGCCCGGTGCGCACCTTGCCCAGGTCCACTTTCAGAGCCTCGATGCTTTTCTGCATTCTTTGCTCGGCTGATTTTTTTACGTCTGCAATCATGTCAAGAATCCTTCCTGGTAGGGTGGGCAATGCTCTTTTGCCCACGCAGAAATAAACTCGGTACGCCGCGTGGGCACAAAAACAGTGCCCACCCTACATAATTAACACTCAACCAGCGTTCCTTCATCTTCGCCTAGTACGACACGTTTCAACGCACCATGCTTGAAAATGCTGAACACGCACAGCGGCATTTTCTGATCTCGGCACAGCGCCAGCGCAGTGGCATCCATAACCTTGAGGTTTTTGGAAATTGCCTCGTCAAAGCTGAGACGGTCATAGCGCGTTGCTTCCGGATTGGTCTTTGGATCCGCTGTATAAACACCATCCACCTTGGTCGCCTTCAGCACCACTTGTGCTCCCATCTCGGAGGCGCGCAGTGCAGCAGCGGTGTCAGTGGTAAAGAAGGGATTGCCGGTGCCGGCACCGAAAATCACGACTTTGCCTTCTTCCAGATAGCGTAATGCCTTGCCGCGAATATAGGGCTCTGCCACCTGTTGAATGGTCAGCGCCGACTGCACGCGCGCGACGACTCCTGCGCGCCGCATGGCATCCTGCAACGCCAATGCGTTCATCACGGTGGCCAGCATGCCCATGTAATCTGCCGTGGCGCGGTCCATGCCCTCAGATGCGGGTGCCACGCCACGGAAAATATTGCCGCCTCCGACCACTACCGCGACTTCCACCCCAAGTTGCGTCACATCGCCGATTTCGGAAACGATGCGGTCGATAACATCACGGTTGATACCGTAGCTGTCCTCGCCCATCAGCGCTTCGCCAGAAAGCTTGATCAGAATGCGTTTGTACTTGGGGGTAGTCATAAAGATTATACCTTTGCGGCAGCCGCCACTTCAGCGGCGTAATCGGTGCTACGCTTCTCGATGCCCTCGCCCACCACGAACATCTGGAAGGCATTAACCTGCGCGCCCTTGGAGGCCAGCAGTTTTTCCACGGTCATGTCGGGATCTTTGACGAAGGGCTGGCCAACCAGGGTCACCTCGGCGAGATACTTGGTAACCCGGCCTTCCACCATCTTCTCGATGATGTTGGCTGGCTTGCCGCTTTCGGCTGCCTGGGCGGTATAAATCTCACGTTCCTTGGCGAGCAGATCAGCAGGCACTTGATCCTTGGAAATGCAAACCGGCTTGCTGGCCGCAATGTGCATGGCGATATCCTTGCCCAGCGCCTCGTCGCCGCCGGTGTAATCCACCAGCACGCCAATCTTTGTACCATGCAGATAAGCCGCCATTTGGCCAGCCGTAATGTAGCGGACAAAGCGGCGCACCGCGATATTTTCGCCCAGCTTCATCACCAGGCCTTGCCGCGCTTCCTCAATGGTGCTGCCCGAAGCCAGCTTCATCGCAGCCAGAGCGGCGACATCAGATGGATTCTGCTGCGCCACGGACTGAGCCACTTCTTTGGCGAAATTATTGAAATCCTCATTCTTGGCGACGAAATCGGTTTCGCAGTTGACTTCGATCAGGGCGCCGGACTTGCGGTCGGCACTGATAAAGCTGCCCACTACGCCTTCGGCTGCAATACGGCTGGCTGCCTTGCCGGCCTTGGCTCCGCTCTTGATGCGCAACGCATCTTCTGCCGCCTTGATATCGCCATCTGCTTCAACCAGCGCCTTCTTGCACTCCATCATGCCGAGGCCGGTCAATTCGCGCAGTTCCTTCACCATGCTTGCGGTGATTTCTGCCATTTTAAAACTCCTTGCTAAAATATATTCAAGCTGGCGCAGCTAGCGCCTTTTACAGCACGCGCGCCATTAAAATTCAAATCCAGGCATAAAAAAGGGGCTCGAAGGCCCCTTTTTTTCAGGCTGATTACTCAGCCGCCTGCTCTTCAACCTCGACAAACTCTTCGCCGACAATCTCCTGAAGCGACTGGCTGCGCCCTTCCAGAATTGCATCGGCTGCGCCCCTGACGTACAGACGAATGGCCTGCGTCGAGTCATCATTGCCGGGAATCACATAATTCACGCCAATCGGGGAATTATTGGTATCCACCACGCCAACCACCGGAATACCCAGCTTGTTGGCTTCAGTGATCGCGCCCTTCTCGTGGCCTACGTCGATCACGAAAATCATGTCCGGCAGGCCGCCCATATCCTTGATCCCGCCCAGACTGCGTTCCAGCTTGTCCAGTTCGCGACGAAGGAGCAAGGCTTCTTTCTTGGCCAGCTTGCCGATGTTTTCTTCCGACAGCATGGTCTGCACTTCCTGCAAACGCTTGATGGACTGCTTGACCGTCTTGAAGTTGGTCAGCATGCCGCCGAGCCAGCGGAAATTCACGAAATGGCAACCCGCGCGCTCAGCTTCTTCCTTGAGGATTTCACGAGCCTGACGCTTGGTGCCGACAAACAGGATATTGCCCTTGTTCGAAGCCAGCTTGCGCATGAACTTCATCGCATCCTGGTACATCGGCAGGGTTTTTTCCAGGTTGATAATGTGAATCTTGTTGCGGTCGCCGAAAATATACGGCGCCATCTTGGGGTTCCAGTAACGGGTTTGGTGTCCGAAATGGACGCCCGCTTCCAACATCTGACGCATGGTCACTGACATTTTGCTGCTCCTAGTAAGGGTTATGCCTCCACCCGCCCGATACCACCCGGCTAGCCGGGCACCCTGTACGTTAAGCGGATGTGCGAAGTTTCAAGTTTTCAAAGCCATTGGCCATAAAACTTAACTGGTGATTCTAACATGCCTGAGCACTATTTCTCAAGGCCGAATATAAGCCCACTCCTCATTGTGACCTCCAAATCTTGGGAATCCCTGTAATTTGATATACTGACCGCAACTTAATTCGATCAGCGGTGCCATGTCCATCATTATCAAAACCCCGGAAGAAATTGAAAAAATGCGCATCGTCGGCAAACTGGCGTCCGAGCTCCTCGACTATATCGGGCCGTTCGTCAAGGCGGGCGTCACCACCGACGAGCTCGACAAACTCTGCCACGATTACACCGTAAACGTGCAGCATGCCATACCTGCCCCGCTGAATTACGCCCCTTCCGGTCACCACCCATACCCAAAATCCATTTGCACGTCGGTCAACCATCAGGTTTGCCACGGCGTTCCCAGCGACAAAAAGCTTAAATCCGGCGACATCGTCAACATCGATGTCACCACCATCAAGGACGGCTATCATGGGGATAGCAGCCGCATGTTCTACGTTGGCGAACCCTCCATCCAGGCAAAGCGTCTGTGTGAAATCACCTACGAATGCATGTGGCTCGGCATCGCCGCGATCAAACCAGGTGCCCATCTGGGCGATATCGGACATGTCATACAGCAGCGTGCCGAGAGCAATGGATACAGCGTCGTACGCGAATTCTGCGGTCACGGAATCGGCGCAAATTTCCACGAAGAGCCCCAGGTCGTCCACTATGGCAAGGCTGGCACGGGGATCGAACTGGTTCCCGGCATGATCTTTACCGTCGAACCGATGATCAATGCCGGTCGCCGTGACATTCGCCAACTCGGTGACGGCTGGTCCATCGTGACCAAGGATCACAGTTTGTCCGCTCAATGGGAACATACCATCCTGGTCACTGAAACCGGTTATGAAGTACTGACGCTGTCTGCCGGCTCACCCAAAAAACCCGATTTCATCAGCTGACCTTGATGGCTCCTCCACTGGAACTGGATATAGCGCGTTGGCGCGAAATTCTCCAGAACGGCAGGAATGAGCTACGCCAGATCTACCTGAAAAATGGCAATTCCGCCGCGCTCCTGCATGGCCACAGCGGGCTGGTGGACAAGCTGCTTCAGACCATCTGGCAACAGCTATCCTTACCTCCCTCCAGCGCGCTTATCGCCGTTGGCGGCTATGGCCGCAAACAACTTTTTCCCGGCTCCGACACCGATCTGCTGATTCTTCTCCCGGCGACGCCCGATGATGCGCTCGGACAGAAACTGGAGCAGCTCATCGGTTTGCTATGGGACATTGGCCTGGAAGTCGGCCACAGCGTGCGCACTCTGCCCGAATGCCTGGAGGAAGCGAAGGACATCACGGTCCAGACCAATCTGCTCGAAGCGCGTTTTCTGGCAGGAAGCCGTGCGCTATTTCAAAAATTTACTGTTGCCGTACAGGAAAACCTGAATGGGCAAGAATTTTTCGAAGCGAAATCACTGGAACAACGGCAACGCCACGCTCGCTTCCACGACACCGCCTACAATCTGGAGCCCAACCTGAAGGAAAGCCCCGGCGGCCTGAGGGATTTGCAAAACATCCTGTGGGTCAGCCGTGCGCTTGGTTTAGGAGACACCTGGAGCAAGCTGTCGCTCGAGGCCATCATTACCACTCAGGAAGCCCGTCAAATCCGTAGCCACGAACGCTTTCTGGAAAACCTGCGCATCCGCCTTCACTACCTCGCTCGACGGCGCGAGGACCGCCTCCTGTTCGACCACCAGACGCTGCTTGCCGAGCAATGCGGATATTCGGACAAGGACCAGCGCAGAGCCAGCGAACAACTGATGCAGCGTTATTACCGAACCGCCAAGGCGGTCAGCCTGCTCAATGAAATCCTGCTGAAAAATCTTCGCGAACGCACCTCCCCTGTTACTTCAAGGCAGATCAGCCCGATCAACGCATACTTCCAGGCCCGCAATGGGTTGCTGGAAATTACCGATGCCAATGCCTTCCAGCGCGAACCGGGCATCATCCTGGAAAGTTTCCTGCTGCTACAGCAACACCCCGAACTGAGCGGCATGAGTGCAGCCACACTGCGTGCACTGTGGCATTCGACGCCAGAAATCAATGCCGCCTTCCGGCGTAACCCTCGCAATCAGGCGCTATTCATGCAAATCATCAGGCAACCGCGCGGGCTCACCCATGAGCTGCGCCTGATGAACCAGCTCGGTATTCTGGGACGTTACATTCCCGCCTTCGGTCGGATTGTTGGCCAGATGCAGCACGACCTGTTCCACGTCTACACGGTGGACGAGCACATCATGATGGTGGTGCGGAATCTGAGGCGTTTCACGATTCCGGAATTCGCCCATGAGTTTCCGCTCGCCAGTGAACTCATCAACGGCTTCGAACGCCCGGAGGTGCTTTATCTGGCGGGCCTGTTTCACGACATCGCCAAAGGAAGGGGCGGCGACCACTCGACGCTGGGCACGGCGGATGCACGCCGCTTTTGCCGGCAGCATGCTCTAGGCATTGAGGATACCGACATGGTTGCCTGGCTGGTGGAAAGCCATCTGATCATGTCGGCCACCGCTCAAAAGCAGGATACCAGCGACCCCGAGGTAATCGAATCCTTCGCCAACCGGGTCCGCGACCAACGCCACCTCGTCGCGCTTTATTTACTCACCGTCGCCGATATTCGAGGCACCAGCCCCAAGGTCTGGAATGGCTGGAAAGGCAAGCTGCTGGAAAACCTGTTCCGGGCAACGCAACGCTATCTTGCGAGTGGCAGCACCCCGCTGGAGACGCACTTGCAGGCACGGCAAACCGAGGCTCTTTCCATACTCCGTCTTTATGCCTTCGGCAACGACTCACACAAGGCGCTCTGGACACAACTCGAACCGGGCTATTTCCTTCGTCACGAGGCGCAGGAAATCGCCTGGCACGTCCGCAATCTCCATAACAGGGTCAATTCGGGACAGCCCATTGTCAAGGCGCGCTTAAGCCCCGCAGGGGAAGGCATTCAGGTGATGATCTACACCAAGGACAGGGACGATCTGTTCACGCGGATTTGCAGTTTTTTCGAGCGCAACGATTTCAACATCGTCGAAGCCAAAATCCACACCAGCCGCCATGGCTACGCACTTGACAGCTACGTGGTCCTGGATGAGTCCAATCGTTCCGCCCATTACCGCGATTTGCTGAGCTTTATCGAATATGAATTATCACATCGACTGAGTCCGGACAAAGCGCCGGAACCGCCCTTGCAAGGGCGTCTGAGCCGCCATCTCAAACATTTCCCGATTACGCCGGAGATTTCCGTCAAGCCCGATGAGAAAGGGGTCTATCATGTGCTGTCCGTTGTTGCGGGCGACCGCCCCGGCTTGCTGTCTCGCATCGCCCAGGTGCTCCTGAAACACCATATTCATCTGCATACGGCAAAAATCGCAACGCTGGGCGAACGTGCCGAGGATACTTTCCTGATTACGGGTACTGAACTGGAAGATCCGAAGGAAGTGCGGTTGCTCGAAACCGACCTGTTACACCAGCTACAGACTTAACTCATGCCAGCGGCGTACCACTTGCCGCGTCGCCATGCTCCAGGTGATAGATCCAGGCGAGGAGTTCCGCCACCGCAAAATAAAGCTCCGGCGGAATATGTTGATCCAGATCTACCTGCATCAGCAACGAAACCAGTTCAGGCGATTCGTGCACATAGACGCCGGCATCCCTGGCTCGCTCGATGATCGCCTCGGCCAGCAAACCTCGTCCTTTCGCCACCACTTGAGGAGCAGACTTGCCGGCGCTGTAAGCCAGTGCGACCGCAAGGTGCTGGCTATCAGGCTTTTTCATGCCGCTCCACCGACATGGCCAGCACATTCAGGCCGGAAGCCTCCATCGATCTGCGCAGCTTGTCCTGTGCGCCTCTCATCACTTCCGCCGTACCCGCCTCTGCTGCCTTGAGGTCGATACGCAAACCCTGCGGGGTAAATGCCAGTGCTGCCTGTACATCGCCCAATCTGGGCAGTTGAAGGCGCAAACTGGTCTGCCAGTGAGGCATTTCCACCTCTCCCACCCCCCCCTCGCGCGCGCCCCGTTCCTCTACCCGCCATTCCATCGGCTGCCCCTGCCAAACCTGCCCCTGCCAAACCAACTGACGGGAGTCCAAAGTCTGCAACTGCTGTTGAACCAGGGTAACGGCCTCGGCATGAACGGGCATCCTGGAAACGCTTTGTGCAAGAAGACCTTCTGATTGCATCGGTACAGGCGCGTTCTTCGGCGCGACTTCAGCCCCCGCACCGGGAATCAAAGTAGAAAGTTTGCCCTGCGGCTCTTGCAGCAAATCCGTCAATCTTCGTTCACCGGCAATCCATTGTGCCTGGTGCGACTCATAGAACAAGCCGCTCTGGGACAAAGTATTGCGCAAAGAAGTGGCAAACTCCTTGATATCGGAAGGTGCAGCGGAAAGCAGCGGAGCCGACTTGTTAAGAGGCGCAGCCTGAGTTTCCGCATGGTCGGAAATTTTTTGCAGCAGAGCGCCGAGATAACGCACAGAATCGCTGAGATTGACTTGCGGCTTGGCGTCAACCGGAAGGCCATTGTTTGCCGCAGCAGGCAGATCGCGGGTAAGCGCGAAGGTAAGACGAGGCTGATTGGAAACGAAGGTCAGTTCGACCTGATCACCAGGCTGGGTATTGCGAGGCAGATTCATGTCCAGCGCCATATCCCCGACCTGCACCTGGAACCGCCCATTCGGCAAGCTGGCCAGCACCATAGCAGTCAGACGCTGCCCGGGCACCCATTGGGCTTCCTCCAGCGGAGTCTGCGCCACCTCGATGAGAGGTGGCGCAGAGGTTTTAATCAGCAATTGCAGCTGATTTAAAACGTCATTGTGAATCATGGAGATTGATTACGGTGCAAGGCAACGATCAACTCCGCCTCGCCGCGAGAAATACCGCAACTGGCTGCTACCTCGTTCACGTTAAGTCCCTGCTGTGCCATTTGAATCGCGTGGGTATAAGGTGTCACCGCAGCTTGCTGGGCCTTGAGTTGGTCAAGTTCCTTCTGAAGCCTGTCGACCTGCTCATGTAGCTGAGCAAACTCCAGCTCCAAGGATTGCACTTCGCGATTTTTGACTTGCGACTGGGCTTGAGCATTGGCTTCAGCCCCTCGCTGCCAAATCCGCCATCCGCGAGGCTTGGCGGATCGCATCAACAGCAGCATCTCGGCAATATAAACCGCCAACACCAGCACTGCGACCAGGAGCAATTCACGCCAGGTTATGACAAAGGATTCCAAATTGGATCTCGGCTTAAAAAATGATCCACAATATCATTGTGCATCCGTTTTACCAACTGCTCAGGCATATTCATCAATCTGATGCCCCGAATCCGGATGCTTGCCTTGGGGTTCTTCAGGGGACGGCTCCGAACGGGGCTTGCGCTTGTTTTTCTGCTTGAAATCGTCGAATGACGGATGCTTGTCCTCAGGGTGCACTGGAACGGAATCGCCAACAGTGCCGATTGAGTCGGTCGCGACCCAATAGGGTTGAGGAGTTATTTGATGTGGCTCTGCCGGCAGAGATTGGTGTTGTTGCATCTCACCTCCACGTAAAATTGAAGTGGGGTTAAGGTGTTTCGTAAGCCTTGCTCAGCTTTTTTTCCGTTCCGATGCTGCCCAGAATCTCCTGCAACTCACCCTGCCAGGCTTCTGTCAGCGTTTTTATTTCGCTGTCTGCTGCCAGGATTTTCCTGATAATCTCGCCAGTTTTCTGCTGCTCAACCGTATTCGTTACGGCGGCCTCATCTTGCGCCATCAAGCGTTCAACCATGGCGTTGCGCTTTATTTCAACCTCTATCAAGACGTCCCAGTCACCATTCCGGGCCGCATTCAACATTTGCTGTGTCAATAACCACAGGTCTTCATAAATAACCGAAATTGAATCACTCGCCAAAATCTAAGCCTTCCCGTAGCTCACTGCGGAATTGCGCTGCGGCGGGGTGTTATCCTGCACAGCATCAATCTTTCTCGGCTGGGCCGGCTTTGGTGCAATGGCCGACCAGGCATTCTTGAGGTCAACCAGCAATTTTCCCACCTCGTCCAAAGTCTCCACCTGATTCTTCAAATTAGCCAGCACCAAACGATGGATCATGTACTCATACAAAGCATTCAGGTTCTCCGCCAATTCGCCGCCGGCCTTAATATCCAGGCTAAGCTGCAGCCCTTCCTGAATAATCGCAATCGCCTTGGAAATCGCCTCGCATTTGGGTACGATTTCCCCCTTGGTCATTGCCAGCCTGGCCTTGGCCACCGCCCTTATAGCTCCGTCGAACAGCATCAAAATCAGTTTATGGGGATTCGCATCCGCCATGTTCGATTCGACCCCTACCTGGCTATAAGCGTTTACTGCGTGTTGGGTCATTGCTTTCATGTTTACCCCGGAAGAAAATTCACGTCTAATTAACTGATTTTGGGAAGATTCGCCAATTGCTGAGTTAAATAGTTGCTGGTTTTCGTCATATTGCCGATCATGACGTCAAGTGCGGAAAACTGGGCACGATAACGTTTCTCGATAGTCGCCATACGCCGGTTCAACACCTCGCGCCGGTCATTGATATCCTTGATGGTTTGATTGATCCCGTCGGTGCGGCTGGAAATCGGCCCTTTGCTTGAAAGCAAGGAATCTGCCAGCTTGTCCAGCTTGTAGGCATAACCCTGAGAATAGTTGACTGTTCCCCGGCTGCCAAGCACTCCGCCGCTCACCAATACCTTCAGGCCTTCGGCAGCATTCCCGCTTGCTGCGGTCAGGTACTGGCCGGAACCTGTTGCCGCCACGCCGTTGATCGTTCCAGCCACATCGATGCCAATGGTGCCAGTTGGCGCTCCGCCCAGCAAACTGGCCGCGCCAATGCCGGCCACGCTAACGTTCGAAGCGGAACCATAACGATTGGAGGTAAGGGTCATGGTGCCGCCCGTCTGGGTGACCGCGATCGAAATTCCTGCTCCAGAGAAGACGGTTGACCCATTGATTTTGGATTGGACTTCAGTCGCCAAAGCTGCCGCAGTATAAGTGCCCGCAGTCAAGGTGACCGTTGCAGTCACGCCATCAACCGTCACGCTCAAACTATCATTCGTACCATCAATGGTCAGACCAGCCGCACCCAAACCCACCACATTTCCCTGCGTAGCCAATTGGGAAACGGTCAGCGCATAGGCACCCGGCTTGGTGTTGGCAGTAGCGCTGGCGTAACTCACCAGGCTGTCGCTCGCCTTGCCGGTCGCGGCGAAAAGGCTGGCGATATCGCTGAAATTGCTATCAATCGCACTTTGCAGCTTGGTGCTGTCCACCGCCAGCGTCCCATCCTTCTGAAAGGCGATTCCGATCTGCGACAAGGTGGTATAACTGCCGCCAATCCCGGCAAGCGTCGAAGTCAGGGTGTTGCGCAACTGGCTTCGAATCGAGTTCACCGAGCTATCGCCCTGTAGTATGGCGGCCTGCTGGGTAGCCACATCGTAGGCGGACAGGTCACCCAGGGTTTTGTTGATATCGTTGTAGGCTTTGACGAACGTATTCACCGCAGAGGTGACCGAAGCGGTATCGCGCGTAGTTGTTACAACAGTCGGGGTTCCCACGTTGGTTTTAAGTAAATTGAGCGTCACGCCCTGTATCACATCGCTGATGCTGTTCGAGGTTTTACTGACGGCCACGCCATCCACCTTGAGTTCCGCATTCTGCGCAGTCACCGTTTCCGATAAATTCTGTCCGGCATCATTGGCCGGATCATGGCCCAACAGTGCGGAGAGTCCCGCATCGCCTCCAGTAATCTTGATGCTGTTGGTTTTGCCAATACTGGTGGACGTCAACGCCAAACGATATGGCGATGCCCCGCCATCATTCACGATGGTCGCGCTCACTCCGATTTTGGCATTGTTGATGGCATCGCGTATGCCTGCCAAAGAATTGTTGCTTGCGTCTATCGTAACCGTTTTAACTCCAGCACCATTGCTAGTGTAAGTAGCTCCAGTGTATTTTCCGGTCACCGAATTGAAAGTACCACCGCTGATAGTACCGAAATCGAAACTTAGCGTACCGGTGCCGATCGCTGCCGTAGTGCTGGCCTGACCCGTGGCAACCAGCTTTTGTGATTGGGCGAGTTTGGTTACCTCCACCGAATAGGTTCCCGGTACGGCGATGCTGGACGCACTGGCACTCAGAACGGTGGTATCCGCCGAACTTGCCTTAACGATCTGAAATTTGGAAATATCGCTCAAAGCACGAACAGAAGTTTGAAAAGAAGAAAGTGCACCCTTGAGTGTGCCATAGGCAGAAAGCTTTGCCTGATAGCCAGCTTCCTTCCTGTCAAGCGAAGTCAGGGGTTGACGTTCAATTGACATCAACTGCGAAACGATGCTGTTCACATCGAGATTGGAACCGACACCGGGGGATGAAATTGCCATGAAAACTCCTTACTCAGCCATCAGCATGATGTGCGGGAAAGCATAGTTCCTTACTCCGTTTTCTGGCGCATAGATTTCTCTGAAAACGCGACGTCCTAAGATCTAAGCTTTTTGATGAATGATCAAACCCTGCAACTGATCAAGTGTCTGTGCAATAGCCAGGCTTTCCTCTGACGGCATCTGGCGGATCACATCCTTGGTTTTCGTATCTACGACCTTTACAACCTGAATGCCCGTTTCTTCATCCACGGTAAATTTTAGATCGCTGCTCAAGGTCTGGACAACCTTGTTGATATGTTCTACTGCGGTCTTGACTTGCTCCGACCCGGGAACTGAAGCAGTTGTCTGGACTGCCTTAACTGGAGCGACAGGCGCCTGGACGGCCACGGAAACAACCGAAGAATTTCCGACCGAGGCATCTGACGTAGTAGCAGGGCTAAATCCATTGGAATTAATCTGTGAAACAGACATGATCATTCTCCTTTAAAGTAGCAAAAACCCAACCGAGCGATTCTTAATAATAGCTCGGCTGGGAAATTGTGCTTTTCGCTACTTTATCACTTAACGCAGCAGAGACAACACGTTGTTAGGCAGCGAGTTCGCCTGAGCCAGCATCGCCACACCAGCCTGCTGCAGAATCTGGCCACGGGTCAAGTTGGCCGTTTCCGCCGCAAAGTCGGCATCCTGGATACGGCTGCGCGCACCGGTCAGGTTCTCCGAAGTGGTCTGCAAGTTGGCAATGGCAGATTCAAAGCGGTTCTGAATCGCACCAAAGGTACTGCGCAGCGTGCTAATCGCGGATAATGCCGCATCCACCCTGGTGATGGCCGTGTTGGCGTTGGCCACGCTCGTTACCGAGGCGCTGTTGAGAGCCGAGGCGCCCAGTGCCATCTGGCTGTTATCCGCATAACCGATTCGGGTCTCGTTGGCGCCACTCAACGTGATCGCTTCAGTTGAGGTCAGACGGATCGTGCCGACGAAGGTATTGCTGACTGCCGTTCCTGACGCGACGGTAACAGCAGTCAGGGCGTCGTTGGTCGAGTTGTTGAGGGAAGGGGTTGAGGTTGTTCTCATGCCTTCATTCAAAGTATCAGTGCCGGCGGTTTGGCTCATCACGATATTACGGCCATCCGAGGCGGCCAGGGTCATGCGGCCGTTGGCGCTGTCGTAACTGGCTGTCACGCCGGTTGCCGCCGAGTTGGCGTTGATCTGCGCAGCCACGGTAGAGCCGGTCAGGGTCGTGCCGGCACCGGCAGCGGAGTAGATCGCCGTGGAATTGATCGTCAGCGAGTACGTCGAAGTCGTGGAAGAAATGTCCGTCCAGTCAAAAGCTACCGTAGTGTCAGCAGTAGCCGTGAGATTGCCGATACCGGAGGCGCTGATCGCCTGAGCCTTGGAATAGGCGCTGGCTGCAGTGCGCCCGGCATTCCCCGTACCGGAGCTGTTATCCACCGACGCAACGACTCCGATTGCGGAATTGCTGCCGATAGCGATCGACAGGTCGCCGGAAGCCAAGGTGCTGCCATCCACGCCGGTACCCTGTTGACCCACAGCCAGAGCAGAGTCATAGGCCGTTGTACCATTCACATAGTCGGCCGTCTTGCCGATTTGCGAGGTGCGCGTGCTGGTCGACAGACCGACGCTAATGGTTTCGCCAACGTTCGCGCCAACCTGGAAGGAGGCGGTACCAAAAGTACCGTCCAGAATTTTCAAGCCGTTGAACGCCGTCTGAGTGGCGGCACGGTCAACTTCAGCGAGACGCTGCTGCACTTCCTGATCCAGTGCGGCGCGATCGGAAGCACTATTGGTTGAGTTGGCAGACTGCACGGCCAGTTCGCGGATGCGTTGCAGGTTATTGGTCACTTCAGCCAGCGCACCCTCAGCCGTTTGCGCAAGAGAAATCGCGTCATTAGCATTCCTTGTCGCCTGATTCAGACCGCGAATCTGGCTGGTCATCCGATCGGAAATCGCCAGACCGGCGGCATCGTCCTTTGCGCTGTTGATGCGCAAACCGGAAGACAGGCGCTGCAAGGACGTATTCAAGGAAGATTGGGAGGTGTTCAGGTTGCGCTGCGCGTTCAGCGAGGCAATATTGGTGTTGATGACTTGTGGCATTTTAATTCTCCTTGGAGGGGGTAGTTTAACCGCTGGCGTTGTCGCCGCCGACTTTGGTTGCCCTAAAAAATTCAGAGCCACTTAATCCGCCGTCAAACTCTTTATCGGATCGCCCTGCAGAATCTTTAATGTTTTTTGCGGATAAACACAGATGATCCATTAATAGAGCCAATACACCGTTGTGGTAGCGGCGCCTGCCCTCCCCGTTGCAAGAGTAATTGGGGTGACGATAGCGGTCGCGTCGGTAGCGGCGCTCCTTAGAAGAGCATTCAGATTTGGGCCAATGCCTATGCGCCATGAACCCCGTCACACCACAAGCATCATGCCTGATACACTACCGTCCATAAACGACATTTTATTATTCTTCACATGGCCACTCCACCACCAATCCCAGATTTCGACAGCGCTCTGCAACAAGCCATTGCCCACCATCAAGCCGGTAGATTACAAGAGGCGGAACAGCTTTATCGCGCCATCCTGCAAGCCCAGCCCGATCAACCCGACGTTAACCACAACCTGGGGTTATTGTTGCAGCAAACCGGACAGCACACTGCCGGGCTATCCTGCTTGAAAGCCGCACTGGATGCCTGTCCATCCAGGGAGCTTTTCTGGCTGTCCTATGCCGATGGCCTATTGGCGGTCGGCCAAGCCAAGAAGGCGCGCAACATCATTCAGGCCGCGCAAAAGCGCGGTTTTGACACTGCGGCGCTTCAAGCCCTGCGGCAAAAGGCCAAGACCACCGAACCAAGCAATACCTCAAAGGAAATTGCACCGCCGCACGAGAAAATCAAAAAAACAAGAATACCGCCGCCCGACAAGATCAACCGTCTGGTTGCCCTTTTCAATGCCGGACGTTATGTGGAGCTGGAAAATCAGGCACGCTTGCTGCTTCAACAATACCCTGACTCCGGGTTTGGCTGGAAAGCGCTGGGCGCATCCCTTAATGCACAGGGCAAGGATTCTTTGCCTGCTTTGCAGAAATCGACGGAGCTTGAGCCAGACAATGCCGAGGCTCATAACAATTTGGGGGTTGCCCAGAAGGCCCGCGGCCAACTAGACGCAGCGGTGGCAAGCTACCGCCGGGCGCTGGAAATCAAACCGAATTACGCCGAGGCGCATTACAACCTGGGCATTACCCTGCAAGAACTTGGGCAGCTCGACGGCGCAGTGGCGTGCTACCGCGGGGCGCTGGGAATCAAGCCCGATTACATCGAGGCGCTCAGCAATCTGGCCCTGACCTTGAAAGACCTCGGCCAGCTTGATGGCGCGGTAACTTGTTTGCGCAGGGCCCTGGAAATACAGCCCAATCTCGCATGGTTGCATAGCAACCTGGGCAGCGCACTGAAAGACCTCGGCCAACTTGATGCAGCGGTTATGTGCTACCGCCGAGCCCTGGAAATCGAACCCAATTACGCCGAGGCGCACAGCAACTTGGGCAGCGCACTGAAGGACCTCGGTCAATTCGACGGCGCGGTAGAGAGTTTGCGCCGGGCGCTGGAGATCAGACCTGATTTAGCCGAGGCGCACAACAATCTGGGCGGCGCACTGACCCACCTCGGGCAACTTGACGACGCCGTAGCAAGCTGCCGCAGGGCGCTGGAGATCAAATCCGATTACGCCGAGGCATACAGCAACCTGAGCGTTGCCATGAAAGACCTCGGTCAACTTGATGATGCCGTAGCATGCTTGCAACGAGCTCTGGAGATCAAACCCGATTACGCCGAGGCATACAGCAACCTGGGCGTTACCCTGCAAGCCCTCAACCGCCCCGACGGCGCTGTTGAGAGCTATCAGCGCGCACTGAAAATCAAGCCCGATTATGCTGACGCGCATTACAATATGGGGTTTACCTATTTGATTCTCGGCAAGCTCAAAGAAGGCTGGGAAAAATATGGATGGCGCTGGAAGGTTAAACCCAGCACGCGTCCATTCCCTCAACCCTGGTGGGATGGCAGCGATTTGACTAACAAAACCATGTTGATTTGGGGGGAACAGGGTGTAGGCGACGAAATCCTCTTTGCCAGCGTGCTACCCGATGCCATCCAGGCCGCCGGACATTGCGTGGTTGAGTGTGACCCCAGGCTGGTTAGCCTTTTCGCTCGTTCATTTCCGCAGGCTGAATTTGTCCCCCGTTCCAACCCGCCTCATCCGCGCCTTTCACTAACCGATATCCAATTTCAATGCCCAATGGGCAATCTGCCACGCTGGTTCAGATCCTCCCTGGAAAGCTTCCCCCTGCATCACGACTACCTTAAAGCAGACCCGGAACGGGTGGCCTTCTGGAAACAGCGCCTCGAAGCCCTAGGCAACGGTCCAAAGGTGGGTGTGGCATGGCGCAGCCGGCTCAGAACGGCTTCGCGGGACATCCACTACACTGAACTAAGCCAATGGAACCCGATTCTGGCGGCACCGGGTGCGATTTTCGTCAACCTGCAATACGATGACTGTCGCGCCGAACTCGATGCGGCACAGGCCAAGTTCGGGGTCGCTATCCACGCTTGGGATGATATCGACCTGATGAACGACCTGGATGATGCGATCGCCCTGACTTCCTGCCTGGATTTCGTCATCACCGCGCCCACCGCAGTCAGCGCCATGGCCGGCGGCGTCGGCGTGCCCACCTGGTGCATGGCAACTAACAATGCCTGGGATATGCTGGGCGCAGACCAGTATCCCTGGACGCCCAACCTCAGGTTTGTCTTCAGGACAGGGAATCAATCATGGGAAAGCGTGCTGAATGAAGTTGCTGCAGCGCTTGCCATGGCGATGAAAAAACCTGTTTAAGCGACTTTCCCTTTTTCCCAGTTCACCACGAAATAGGGAATTGGCACGGCATTGAAGCTGGTCTTGAAATCACCCCGGTTCGGTGAATTGATGCCGCAGACGTCGACCCGCTTCAAACCGCGCGCATGGCAGCGCCGGCAACTTTCCACGAAGGCGAATACACCACTGAAAGTATTTCGAAAATCGGGATGGTTGGCACCGATCAGATAGTAGCCAGTGTGCTCGTCATACAAAAACAGCGTGGCCGAAGCCACTTCGCCACCCGGCAGGCGAACCAGCAGGATTTCACCAAACCCCTGTGCAATGGCAGCCTGGGCAATGTTGCGCACCAAGCGCAACTCGTCCTTACTCTTGCTCGCCCCTTGCCGCTCGAAGGTCATTCTGTAAAGATTTTCCAGCACATCAACGTTATCGCTGGTTTCGGCCGCCAGCCCATTTTTCAACGCCAGGCGATATTCGCGCCGTTTGCACGAGCGTATCGTGGTTAAATAAGCCTCGAAATCAGGGTTACCGAGATCGACCATTCCGCTGTAATTCAGGGCAATACTGAACATTCCCTGTTCGCGCTGATGATAGTGGAACCATGAAAAGGCGCGCAGATCATCGAAGCCGGGATGAAGGCAGAACGATAGCCGGGAATAATGTTTCTCGAGTTCTTCCAGCAGGGTCGCCGTGATTTCCAGGCCTTCCTTGTAGCGGCGGTGAGGCTGCGCCGTCGCCAGGCCTTCCTCCAGCAGAACGCCGTGATACATGCTCAAGGGATAGGGTGCGGCGCGGACGCCGCCCTGTTCATCCTTGAGCAGCACGGCACCAGCCAGCATGCGTCCGTCCGCCTGCAACAGCCAGGTGTCGTAGGGTACCCCCAGCACATCCAGAAACCCTGAACGGCAGAACACGTTGCCTTGGGGAGAGCGGGACACCAGCGCGTCCCAAACGGCTTTATCGGTACAGCGGATCAGGTCAGGCATAGGGTCCGTTGGCTTCGCGCTGATTGATCCGGCTGGCTCATTATCATCCTGTCAGGCGAGCTCGGATAGGTTTTCCGCCACCTTGCGGAATGCGCTCACGATATCCGTCAGGTCCTGACGAGTCATCGCAGCATGGCAGAAATCGCCGTACAGCAAGGACTCGAAGTGCATATGCTCAGTGACCGGGCAAATCCCTCTTTCGTAGTTAAGTTTCCCCTGATAGCCCGGATAAGTAAAAGGGAAGCCATCCCTGCCGAAAGCGATGCGCTGCTGGTACATCGGCTGAAGGTAGATTGGCTCGACATAGCCTTCTCCCAGCGAAACCCCCTCGGCCCGCAGCGCCTTGGCAAACATCGCGCGAGGCACACCGGTGACGGACGCATCGTACTTCATGACATAGATGTAGTAGCCATGCCTGACATTGGGCCGCACCAGCGGCGGTGTCAGGCCGGGCAGGCCGGCAAGCTCGCGGGTCAGGAATTCGGCTGCGGCGATCCGGGGTACAACCAGGGCTTCCAGCTTCTTCAACTGTTCGGACGCAATCGCCGCCTCGATCTCGGTCATGCGGTAATTGAAACCCACCATATTCACCAGATTGGTCACTCCCTTCTTCTGGACGACCACTTCGCCGTGATTGCGAATCAGCTGGAGGCGTTCGGCGTATTCATCGTTGTTTGTCACCACCACGCCGCCCTCGCCGCACTGGATGGTCTTGTGGTAATTCAGGCTGAATACGCCCATATCGGCCAGGGTGCCCGCGTTGCGGCCATGATAATGCGCCCCTGGCGCCTGCGCCGCATCCTCGATGACGACCAGTCCATGCTCGCGCGCGATCCGCATGATTTCATCCATCTCGGCGGGATGGCCGAAGATGTCCACCACGATGATGGCCTTGGTGCGCGGAGTGATCCGCTCGCGGATGCTGGCAGGGGAAAGACAGAAGGTATCGGAATCGATATCGGCGAAGACCGGGATACCACCATAGACCAAGGCCGCCGTGGCCGAGGCCGTCATGGTGTAAGGTGACACGATGACCTCATCGCCGGGCCCGACGCCAGCCGCGCCTACTGCGGCATACAGGCCCGATGTGGCAGAATTGACGCTGACCGCATGCCGGATGCCGAAATATTCGGCCCACTCTCGCTCCAGCTTCTGAACCCGCGGCCCGCCGAAGAAATCCGGCGACCAGGTACCGAGGAATTTCGACAACACCGTGCTGTCCAGCACTTCCATGACGGCACGCTTTTCTTCTTCTCCGATGGTCACGTAGGACGGGAACAGGGTTGAACGAACCGGGGAACCTCCATTAATTGCCAGCTTAGCCACGACCACTATTCCTTGAGCATCGAATAAAGTAATTGTGCCACATTCCTGCTCGCATTTCCCTGAGCTTCGAACAGTGGCATACCTGACAATGGCTGATTCAACAGCTCATCCATGGCGCTGGCCACATCTTCCTCACGGTAAACTGCGCGGATCAACCCCGAACGGTTAGGAGGAAAATCATCCGGAAGCGGCAAATCCAGCCTGATGCTCAACACCGGGCGACCAAGATGCCGTGCTTCAACCAGGAACATCGTATTCATGCCAACCACCGCGTCCGCAGCCAGAGCCAAGTCTCGCGAACCGCCCTCGCCACTGACCACGACACGCACCGTATTGTGGGTAAGTCCACGATAGATTTCACCATTTTCCCTGGGATGGGGGCGGATCAGGAGTGTTGCGCATTTTCCCCTTGCCTGGGCGAGAACGGCAAGAGCACCGAGCAAGACATTGACCGTGCGCAAGCGGTCAAGCCAGGGGGGCGGAATCGTGTCATCCAGATCAAAAAATGCCGGAGGCTGGGAAGCGTACAGAATCAACCAGTCATCCGGTGCAACACCGAGACCTTCCCTGATGGCGTATCGCCTCTCCGGGCCGAAGGACTGGCGGTATGCTTCCAAGCCATCCAGCGCGGGATGGCCGGTAATGACAATCCTGGAATCAACAATGCCGGCAGCAACCATTTCGTCACGGGCAAGCACATCCATGACGGCGATCCGATCCGGCAAGTAACGAAGGTCGCCCGAGTTGCCGCTGAAACGCAACGCATAATTGGACCAGAAGTCCAGAACACTCATGGAGGGTATGCCCAGCTGCCTCGCAGCTTCAATGAAGCGCTTTTCCAGTTCGTAGCGATTGACCGAAGTACCGGTCAGAAGTAGGTTCGCTTTGGGTTCATTGAGAAACTTGAGGATGTCGTCATCACTAGCCTCCCCTTTTATCACATCGAACTGGATGCCCCATCCGGACCATAGGGTCACAGCCTGGAGGTATGCAAGGGCGGTGACCGATACCTTGCCTTCATCACGCAAAAGCTCGATGACCGGTGCAATTGCGTTGGCCCCGCCAGGGTCGCCACATATAGTGATGATGTGGGAGGCCGAAACCGTCTTCAAAGATAAGCGTCCAATATCACAGGCCGCCCTGCCTGTGCAGAGCAGAGGGCAGCAAAGCCAATATTCAGCGTCTGCAACGCATCGCCTCCCGAACAGCGCGGCATTCCGCCCTCACGCAAACAGCGAACCATGTCCACTATTGCCGCCAACAGCGCATTCTCCAACCCGCCATCGATTTTGTCCTGAAGCACCAGCTTTCGGTAGCCCGCTCCAAATGGGCTGGCTACTACGCCGTAAATCTCGATAACGAAGCCCGAATCGACAATGCGCGCCCGCCCCTGGCTACCCACGATATCCATTTCGAACATGGCATAAGCGGCAGCATCGCAACCATGCAGATATCCCGCCGCACCACTTTCGAATTCCAACATCACATCCAGGGTGGGGTCATCGCCGTCCTCACCCATGCGATTGATGCCGATTACTTGGCGCGTCGGGCCGATCAGAAAATTAGCCAGATCGAACCAGTGGCTGCCGTTGTGCAGCGTGCCCTTGGTGTAAAAGCCCGATACAGCCCGGACGGTGCCAAACACACCGTCAGCAATCATTTTCCGGAGCTGTTCAAAACCCGGCGCATAGCGGCGGGAATAATTCACGGCCAGTATCACACCACGCGCCGCAGCGAACTTTACCAATTCGTCCGCCTGTTCCAGGTTCAGGGCAAGGGGTTTCTCGGCGAACACCACACGCACTGCGGGGTGCTCCAGGGCTGTACGTATAAGTGCGTAATGAGTGTGATCCGGGGTGCAGATGCTCACGATCTCTGGCCGCTGGGTATCGAGCATTTGGGCAAAATCACGGTAGCGCGCCGCCACGTTCCAGCGTTCTCCACAACGATCCAGCCTGGCTTCATCCTGGTCGCATATCGCCACTAATTCCGTATCCGGGCACGCCGCATAGGCGGCGGCATGGGACCAGACTCCAGGCAGGCTAGCAGTGTCTGAAAATTCGCTCCCGATCAACCCGCACCCGGCGATAGCAGTCCGATAATCCATTTATCGTGCAGATCTTTGTTGAATGCCACGATTGAGTTCAAGCAGCGCCGGATTGCTGTCCAGAAAGGCCAACATATCGGCAAGATCAAACGCCGGTTTATTGGGATACAACGCCTCGAAAATTGCGCAAATTAATGCAAAATCCTCCGGAGTATCTACCGTCAGGCGGTAATCCCGGTATTTTTCGGACAAACCACTTTCCATATTGTGAAGGGCATATCTTTCCGGGTGCTCATAGATATACAGCGAAACGTGTTCCCGATCCGCCGGATCTTGCGTAAGGCGGGACACTTCTTCCAACACCTTGACGGGAAAAACCTGCACTGCGATTCCTAGCGGGTAGGTTAATTGAAGGACATTGCTGACGTAATCGTATTTATTTTTCAGGAAAAACTCTACGGCCTGATCCACAATACCTGGGTCGGTCAATGGGCAATCACCAGTGATCTCGACAATTACGTCGGCGTCAACACTCTGGGCAGCACGCAATACCCTATCCAGCACATCCTCCATGCTGCCGCGAAAACAGCCGACCCCGAGTTTTCCGCATAGCGCTTCGATCACATCATCAGAAGCATCCGTGGTAGTTGCAACCACGATTCCATCAAGCAACTTGGAACGCTTTAATCTTTCGATCAGCATCTCAAGCATGGGACGCCCCAGAATTGGCCGCAAATTCTTGCCCGGCAACCGGGTGGATTTCATCCTGGCTTCAATGATGGCCGTCACTTCCATTCTTACCCTGTCGCTTTAAAGTACTCCACGCCCCGGTTAACCGGATGGGATTCCATGTTCAGATTCAAGAAGACTGAAGAACAGCGAGTCATGCCACCCCCCCTCTGTCCAATGGGTTTCGCGATGCCGGCCATCCAGCGTAAAGCCGAGATCCGTGAGGAATTTCTTCTTGGCGATGTCGATATCGTAAATCTCCGTCCAAACCCGATGCAGCCCCAGTTCCTGAAAAGCATAGCGCATTAAAATATTTGCCGCATCCGGTGCATATAAAGTATCGATGTATAGATCATCCGCACCGATGTACATTGAGAAATCTGCGCTACGGTTAGGCCAATCTATGTAGCAGAGACCGCACGCGCCAAGCAACCTTCCGGTGGTCATCTCAATAATCGAAAACATCCGGGTTGCAGAATCAGCGTTCACGACTTTTTCGAACCACAAAATCTGCTGATCGCTATTAAGCTCTCGGAATTCCCTGAAATAGCGACGATACGCCGGCCGATTTCGCCACTCCAGAAGTTGGGGCAGATCGCTTCTCTCAATCGCTCTGAGTGCGGCATGTTTTCCCTTCAGCATGGCGCACCTTCCAAATCGGTCGAGTACAAGGCATCTCCGGCTGTTTTTGAGATCTTCATCTTCCGCCCCACTACCTGCAAAAGCTCATAGGGCCGCAATGCTCCAACTGGAGCAGGCCGCAACACTTCCAGATCATTGTTCATCAAGACCTCTCCGATATTCTTATTTTTCGCGAGACGCAGACAACGGCGCTGCAGCACGACGGTCTCTTGTTCATTGGCCTCAACACGCTTGATCCCGTTGCCTAACGCTGCCTCAAGTTCTCGACAGCGCTCAACCATTTCACGCCATGTGTTTGGGTTCATGGAAAATGCATGATCGGGTCCGATACGATTGTTATCATCGGTAAAGTGCTTTTCAATCACGCGTGCGCCTATCGCCACCGCTCCCAATACTGTTGCATGCCCGGGAGTATGATCTGACAGGCCCAGAATCATATTGGGATAGCGGATTGCATAACTGTGCAGGACACGCAAATTCACATGGCGAAGATTTTCCAATGAGCCGGTATAGTTTGTATTGCACTGCAGCAGCACAAGCTGTCGATTGACCGCCAAAATGGCATCAACTGCCCGTTCGACATCATCCATATCCGAGGCGCCTGTTGCCAATAGCATGGGCTTTCCCTTGCTTGCAACATGGTTCACAAACTCAATCCATGTAATATCTCCAGAGCCAATCTTGTACGCAGACAAATAGGGGTCGAGCATCGCCACTGCTTCATGGTCATAAGGCGTACTCAAAAAATCGACTTGGGCTGCCTTCGCAGTCTCGACAAGAACCCGATTCCATTCTCGGTTGCACTCATATTGCGCGTAAACATCGTAGACTGATTTATCCCACTTGGCCTGGTGCCCTAACTGTGTTCCCAGATTGCGGAACCCATAGTCGCTAACAATTTTATCGGCCTTGAAATGTTGAAACTTTACCGCGTTTGCACCCGCATCCTTCGCTCGCCAAATCAGATCCTTTGCACGATCAAGGTCGCCATCGTGATTTGAAGCTATGTCCGCAATAAAATATGACGGCTCAGAAATGGAAATTTCGCGCCCATTAATGTGGACCATACTGTCATAGCGCATTTTTAGTCCTTTGCCTGTGCTCGTGCGCAAGGTTATCTATAACTTTCTCCATGTCTGGCAGGGAATACCCCAGCAAAGCCTCTGCTTTGGAAACATCCAACCCCAGGCTTTCCGACCGGCGCGTACCAGAAATCGTCTGCACGCTCCCTACATCGCAATGATCAACATTTAAACCAACCGCCATGGCAAGCGCCTCAACAAACTCCTTCTTGCTCTTTACAACGCTCGATGCCAAATTAAGTATACCCACCGGTTTGCTGAACAGGAGATCAAATAATGCCCTGGAGAAATGCCCAACATCAATGCTGGACGTGTAGAAATCATCGAACAGCGTAATGGGGGATTGCTCCCTAAGCCCCTGAAGAGCCCATTCCACGAAAGTTGGCGCACTAACACGCCCCCTAAATCCAACAATGTTTGTGCGCACCACAAGCGCGTTGCCGGAAACCAATGCAAAGCATTCGCCCGCATATTTTGTACGTGCATATTCATTGATGAGATAAACAGGATCGTTTTCGGCATGCCGCCTGAGACCGTCATTGGCGTAATATTGATCGGTAGATATCTGCACCAGATACGCCCCTTTGCAACGAGTCGCTTCCGAGATAATGCTTACAGCCCGAGCATTCACAGCATAAGCGTTTCCCGGATTACCCTCGCAAGTGTCCAGGCTTGTTATTGCAGCAGCGTTTATCACGATGGAAGGTTTGATCTCGCCCAGTGCTCTACGCAACACCTCATCGTTACAAATGTCGATATTGATATCGCTACCCGATCTTGCCAAGCCAATTATGTCGGCATGCCTCTCGGTGCCTTCCGCCATAAGTGCTTGGCCTAGCATGCCGGTAGCCCCGATCACCAGGATTCGATCATTCATTTTCGCAAAGTACTAACATTTCTCTAGCAAGAACCAGGTCACATCATCTTGCGGAAAGCTGCTGCGGTGATAAACAAATCCATAATCAACCAATCTAAGATCTGGATAGCGGTCAAGTATTTCTCCCGCAAAATCCCGTTTGAATAATCGTTCACTGTGCCCCCGATAAGTCACCTCTACCGGAGTTGGGTTGTAATACTCCACAATGCAAATATATCTGTCACTTGAACGGTAAAGCAATTCGTAAACCTTGGGCAGAAACTCCGGGTCAATATGAATCATCACTGTCTTTACTAGCGCAACGTCATACTTCCTGTCCGGGACAAAATTCAGGATAGACTCGTGGTACACCTTGGCATCAAGGGAGGATTGAAGATATTGCGCAGCCTTCTCGTTGATCTCTACAGCGGCAAGATCCACCCCGGGGAAAAGATAGCTTATCGCCTTAAGGTTTAGGCCGACATTGGCGCCAAGTTCAATCAAAGATTGAATCTTTCGGGCATTGCCAAATATCCTGGAAAAGAGCGCCAAATTTGAAGAAAATAGCTGAGGGCCATTATTACGGTCGATGTATTCATCGCCGAAGTCGCCTGCCCAGAATTTCTCTTGCGGGGTTTCATAATTACCGCTCATTAATATTTCCTTCACCTTATTCCCCAAGCGCTTTCTGCTTGATATGCGCGTTAATATTGGACCAATCAGGATGCGATTCTAATAATTCGAGCATGTCTTCCAGTTTGAAATTCTTCTTTACCGGATAAAGCGCCTCGATAATCTTATTGATCAATTCAAAGTCCTCTGGCGTATCCACAGTCCATCGATGATGGCTTTCGTCCTTTTCAAATGCGACATTTCCGAGACGGTAGCGCCTGGGCTGCAAATAAATAAAAGGGGTTACGTGCTCGCGTTCGGGCTGATCAATGGCCTCTACAAATGCCTCACGTAAAATTCGAAACGGAAAAATCTCTGTATCCATGCCCCGTGGATATGTTCTCACCAGATTATTCGATACATAATCATAATCGCTCATCTGTGCAAGATAGAATTGAACAACCTTTTCTACCACATTGGGATCAATAACCGGGCAATCCGAAGTTACTCGAACCACAACATCGGCTCCATGCTCCATTGCAGCATTATAATAACGTGCTAAAACATCATGCTCTGACCCGCGAAATGTTGAAACCTGAAGTTTTTCGCAAAGCTTAACGATGGGATCGTCACTCGCATTGACCGTTGTCGCAATTACAATGTCGTCCACAGAAGAAACGCACCTCAAGCGTTCAATCTGATATTCCAATAATGATTTACCAAGAACATTCCTGAGAACTTTCCCAGGTAGGCGTGAAGACGTCATGCGAGCCTGAGATATGATGACAGTCTTCACCAAAGGCTCTCTCTCATCCCTGACTGGCCTCTATGACCAGACAAGTAAAAAGCCGTGGCATCGCAGCGACACCTTCATTCCTGAGGCGTTTGACTGCCAACCATAGAGAATCATGATTCATAAATTCTATCAAGTTCCCGCAGTTCCGCTACGGTCAGGAAATGGGGATTGGTGCCTGAACTGTACTCAAAATCTTCAGCTACCTGTTTACCTACTCCACCGATAGCATTGATTTTATAGTCTGATTGAATAGTGAAAATAATTGCGGGGCAGATCACGTAATGGTCGGCAAATTCCAGCGTTTGGTGCGCGTTGTCCGCCGGACACATGATTTCATGCAGCTTTTCGCCCGGACGGATACCAATTATTTTGGTTTGGAGATTTGGCGCCATGGCAGCCGCAAGATCGGTCATGCGCGCGGAAGGGATTTTAGGTACGAAGATTTCGCCGCCATACATCCGCTCAAAGCTTTTAAAAACCAGATCCACACCCTCTTGCAGCGTAATCCAGAAGCGCGTCATGCGCGGGTCGGTAATCGGCAGTTCCTTTGCTCCCTCGTCTATCAGTTTCTTGAAGAAAGGGACAACTGAACCACGCGAGCCTATAACGTTACCGTAGCGGACTACGGCAAAGCGAGTTTGATGCCCCCCGGCAATGTTATTGGCTGCGACGAACAGCTTATCCGAAACAAGCTTGGTCGCACCATAGAGATTGATGGGGTTGGCAGCCTTATCGGTGGAAAGAGCGATGACCTTCTCGATATTATTTTCTAGCGCGGCATTAATCACATTCTCCGCACCATGGATATTGGTTTTGATACACTCCATCGGGTTGTATTCCGCTGCAGGCACTTGTTTCAAGGCCGCCGCATGCACCACAAAATCAACACCGCGCATCGCTTGTACCAACCGCTGGCTGTCTCGCACATCACCAATGAAATAGCGCATAACCGAAGAATTAAACTCCTGCTGCATTTCAAACTGCTTCAGTTCATCACGAGAATAAACGATGAGGCGACGTGGCTTGTAACGAGCAAGCACTGTTTTGATGAATTTTTTTCCGAAAGATCCAGTACCGCCTGTGATCAGGATCGATTTATCGTTGAGCATGTCGACTGCCTAACAAAAATTAAGAGAACACACAAACTTAATCGTGCAACCATTTGTACAAAAAGGCAATAGATAGATATTTGACAGCATGATTTATCGCAACCGATTTGCCCGCCTAATGTCATTTTGCCGCGAGGACAGAGTGTCCACCTGATTATATCTACTCGGCAACAGGCGGATTGTCGGGGAACAATTCCTCGACAAATCCAAACCGACTCATATCCCTGATACGCATCGGGTACAGTATGCCCTGCAAATGGTCGCACTCGTGCTGCACCACCCGCGCATGAAAACCACTCACGGTGCGGTCTATCGGGTTGCCGAACTGATCGAAACCCTGGTAGCGCAAGCGCTTGTAGCGTGGCACCAAGCCGCGCAGGCCGGGGATACTCAGACAGCCTTCCCAGCTTTCATCCATTTCATCACCGAGCAGCGTTAGCACCGGATTGATCAGAACCGTGTCAGGCACCAGTTCGGCATCCGGGTAACGCGGGTTGGCGGCTACGCCGAATATTACAGCTTGCAAGCCGACCCCGACTTGGGGTGCGGCCAAACCTGCGCCGCTGAGGGCGGCCATAGTGTCGCGCATGTCTTGCAACAGTGCGTGCAATTCCAGGGTGTCAAATGCGGCAACCGGGGCCGCCATTTCCAGCAGCCGAGGGTCGCCCATGCGCAACACGGTTCTAATCGCCATCCTGCCCCACCACATGCTCCAGGATGATACGTACGCGCTGCATAGCCTGCTTCAGCACCACATCGATTTCCTCGAAACTAATGGCGTGTTTGCTGGTATTTCGACCTGCGGCGTGATTGGCGACCACCGCTATGGCTGCGTAACATAGCCCCAGTTCACGTGCGAGCACCGCTTCCGGCATGCCCGTCATGCCCACCATGGTCGCGCCGTCGCGGTCGAGGCGATTAATTTCAGCCGCCGTTTCCAGGCGCGGGCCCTGCACTGCGGCATAGACCCCGCCATCGATTGTTTTCTCGCCGGCCAGCGCTGCTGCCTGCATGCACTGCTGACGCATTTTTTCGCAATAGGGCTCGGTAAAATCGACGTGTGTGACAGATTTACCATTCCCTTCATAAAAAGTGGCTTTGCGCCCGTGGGTGTAGTCGATGATCTGGTCGGGGATAACGATGGCGCCCGGCGCGTAATCCGGATCGATTCCTCCGACGGTGGCGATCGACACGACGTTCTTCACCCCTTGTGCCTGCAGAGCCCACAAATTAGCCTGATAATTGACCTCGTGCGGCGGGATGGAGTGGCCATAGCCATGCCGCGCCATGAACACGACCTCGTGATCCTTGATCTTGCCAAAAGTCAGCGCGCCGGAAGGCTCGCCATAAGGCGTGCGGATCACCTGCCGGTGGGTGATTTCTAGATTTGCCAGCTGGGTCAATCCGGTACCGCCGATAATTCCTAACATAATAATTAAAGTCCTGAGTTGAAAGTCCTGAGTACAGAGGAATAGCTGAGTTATTCGTCGCACCGGCGAAGGCCGGTGTCCAGTGTTTCCGGTTTCCTGGATTCCGGCCTGCGCCGGAATGACGATTTGCCCTTAAAGCAGCGATTCTTTGAGTGCATATATTGCGGGCAAGTTGCGCCATGCCCCGCGCACATCCATGCCGAAGCCGAACACGTAGCGGTTGGGCAGGCTAATTCCGATAAAATCAGCCTGGATAGGTTTTGGCTGGCCAGTTACCTTGTCAGAAAATACAGCGCAGTGAAACGATTTCGCCCCAAGTTCGAGCACCTTGTCGCGGATCGCCGCAAGGGTGTGACCCTCATCCAGAATATCGTCCAACACCAGCACTATCCGCCCCGCCACGTTCTCCTTGGGCATTACCTTCCATTGCAGGGTATTGCCCTGTGTTTCATTGCCATAGCGACTGGCGTGTATGTAGTCGAAATCCAGCGGGAAACTAAGCAGCGGCAACAGCTGGCCGCTGAATACTACGGCACCTCCCATTACACTCAGCACCAGAGGATGAGATTCCCCCAGGGACGCGCCGATTTCGCCGGCCATCCTTTTGACGGTGGCGGAGACCACCTCGGCGGGACAGATTTGCTCCGCCTTATCCAGAATATCCAGTGCTTCCTGTGCGGAAATCATTTTATTAAAGCTTTAATGAAGAGAGATAGGCGCGGAAGTCATCGTTTACCTCGGGGTGCTTCAAGGCAAGCTCTACAGTCGCCTTGAGATAACCGATCTTGCTGCCGCAATCGTAGCGAATTCCGCTATATTTATAGGCTAGGACCTGCTCCTGCTTGAGCAGCGAGGCGATGCCGTCGGTCAGCTGGATTTCGCCACCCGCACCGGCTTGCACGCTCTCCAGATGACTGAAAATGCGCGGCGTCAGGATGTAGCGACCGACCACGCCCAGAGTGGAAGGCGCCTTGTCAGGCTGCGGCTTTTCCACGATGCCGTTCATCTTGTAGATGCCCTTTTCCCATTCCTTGGCATCGACGATGCCATACGCTGAAGTTTCCTCGAGCGGCACGTCCTGTACCCCGATTACCGAGCTGTGGTAATGCGCGTACAGGTCAACCATCTGCTTCAGCACCGGCGGTTCGCCGTCTAGCAGATCGTCGGCCAGCAACACGGCGAACGGGGCGTTTCCGACCACTTGCCGGGCGCACAGCACGGCATGTCCGAGCCCCAGCGCCTCGGCCTGGCGAATATAGACGCAGGTCACGTTGGGCGGAATGATGCCGCGCAACAGCTCCAGCATCTTGGTCTTGCCGCGCGCTTCCAGCTCCGCCTCCATTTCATAGGCTTTGTCGAAATGGTCCTCGATCGCGCGCTTGCTGCGCCCGGTGACAAAAATCAGCTCGGTGATGCCGGCTGCAACGGCCTCCTCCACCGCATACTGAATCAGGGGCTTGTCCACGATCGGCAGCATTTCCTTCGGACTGGCCTTGGTGGCCGGCAAGAAGCGCGTACCCATGCCCGCTACCGGAAAAACTGCCTTGGTTATTTTTTCCATGCATCCTCTCCCAATAATTCTTTTAATTTATTTTCATCCAGGATAACCAAACCCAACTCCTGTGCTTTGGCAAGCTTGCTGCCAGCCTCGGCTCCAGCTACTACATAATCGGTTTTTTTTGACACGCTGCCGCTCACCTTGCCGCCCAACCCCTCGATTCTTTCTTTTGCTTCATCCCGTGTCAAGCTCGGCAAGGTTCCGGTCAATACAAAGGTTTTTCCGCTGATCGGGCTGGTGCTGATTGGCGACCCCACTCCCTCCTCCCAGTGCACACCGGCGTCGGCAAGCTGGGCGATCACCTCGCGGTTGTGCGGTTCAGCAAAAAACTGAGCTATGCTCTGCGCCACCACCGGCCCCACGTCCGGCACCTGTTGCAGCGCGCCTTCGTCTGCATCCATCAAGGCATCGAGGCCGCCAAAATGGCGCGCCAGATCTTTGGCCGTAGCCTCGCCCACGTTGCGGATTCCGAGGGCGAAAATAAACCTCGCCAGAGTGGTTTTCTTGCTGGCTTCAATCGCTACCAGCGTATTGCTGGCGGATTTTTCCGCCATGCGGTCGAGATTGGCCAGAGTGTTCATGCCCAGTTTATACAGGTCGGCTGGGGTGTGGATCAGTTCCTTGTCCACCAGCTGATCCACCAGCTTGTCACCCATGCCCTCGATATCCATGGCACGGCGACTGGCGAAGTGGAGGATGGCCTGTTTGCGTTGCGCCGGGCAGAACAGCCCGCCGCTGCAGCGCGCCGCCGCCTCATCAGGGAGGCGGATGACATGGGAGCCGCATACCGGGCATACCGGGTATTGTTCCAGCAAGCTGTATTCCTGCGCCCCGGGATGGCGCTTTCCCAGTACGACGCCTACCACCTCCGGAATGACGTCACCTGCGCGGCGCACGATCACGGTGTCGCCAATGCGCACATCCTTGCGGCGAATTTCATCCTCGTTGTGCAGCGTGGCGTTGGACACCGTCGCGCCGCCAACGAAAATCGGTTTCAAGCGCGCCACCGGGGTCAGCGCGCCAGTCCGCCCGACTTGCACGTCGATCCCCATCAGTTCGGTTATCGCCTCCTGTGCCGGAAATTTGTGGGCAACGGCAAAGCGCGGCGCGCGCGCAACATACCCCAACCGTTCCTGGCTATCCAGGTCGTTGACCTTGTACACCACACCGTCGATATCGTAGGGCAGACCGTCGCGCCGGGCGCCGATCATGCGGTAGTAGTCCAGCAGCCCTTCAACACCATGCACCACTTTGCGCTCTCGGCAAACCGGCACTCTCAGGCCTCCCAGATAATCCATGACGGCGCTCAGCTTGCGCGGCAGATTCACCCCCTCGACACTTCCCAGGCCATAGGCAAAGAAGGTCAGCGGACGCGTGGCTGTAATGCGTGGGTCGAGTTGGCGCAGAGAGCCGGCGGCGGCGTTGCGCGGGTTGGCGAACTCCTTGTCGCCCTTTTCCCGCTGCTGGCGGTTAAGTTTTTCGAAGTCCGCCTTGAGGATCAGCACCTCGCCGCGCACTTCAAGCAGTTGCGGCGGATTCGCTGTATGGAGCCGCAGCGGTATGGCCTTGATCGTCCTCAGATTGGCGGTGACATCCTCGCCGGCGTAACCATCGCCCCGCGTCGCACCTTGAACCAGGATGCCGTTTTCATAGATCAGGCTGATCGCCAGACCATCGAATTTGGGGTCTACCGCGTATTCCAGCATCTCGACAACAAGACCCTCACGCACGCGCCGGTCGAATGCAATCACTTCCTCGTCCTCAAACGCATTGTTGAGGGAAAGCATGGGCACGCGGTGGGTAAGCTGTGAGAATTCGGCGAGTGGCGCGGCGCCAACGCGCCGGGTGGGGGAATCGGGCGTGGCGAGCAGCGGATATTCCGCCTCCAGCCGCTCCAGTTCGCGGAACAGTTTGTCGTACTCGGCATCCGGAATTTCCGGCTTATCCAGGACGTAATACAGGTAGCTGTGCCGCTCGAGTTCCTCGCGCAGGAAATGGGCGCGGACAGCGATGTTGGGGGGAGTTATCATCAACTCAAAACTTCAACTTGGAAAAAGCTATCGAACCGCGGAGGACGCAGAGGAATTCAAAAGCTTGTCGTGAAACGCACTCACCTTGCAGGTGGCTCAGCATAACTTGCCAAGGTCTTGTTCTTCCTCTGCGTCCTCCGCGTCCTCTGCGGTGAATTGCCGTTTCCACGTTCAAAAATATCCTTCTCAAGAAAACAGCCTCAGCGCGCGGGCGCTACCGCTCTTGATCTGCTGCGTCTCCATCCTTGCGTAAATGTCGGCAAGCTGCTGCTTGATCCTGGCGATTCCGGCATCGCTCAATGGCCTACGGTTATCGTCCACCACCTGCCCTCCCAGCGAAGAGGCCATCTGTTTGGCCACCATCAGCATCTGGCTGAATACGCGCACCCCGTCGGCAACCCTGGGCACATCGAACAAAAAGGTGACGCCATGGGTGCTGAGCTGGCGAATGTTATCTACCGAGAAAGGCGTCGGGTCCAGATTGGCCAGCGAGAATAAATCCGCACCTTCGTCGTTGTAAAAGTGGAACGCGCCGTCCGGCTGCAATTTCATCCCCGCCGCTTCGGCCATGGCCCGTACCTTGGTGGCGGCGAAGGCGACACCGTTCTGAGTGATGATATTGGCGCCGATCAGCACGTCGACATCGGCACAGAATTGGTCAAGCGCAGCAGCGAGCGCCAGTGCCGGCTGACGTTTCGGGAACTCAGCAACCGCCACCAGTTCATCCGCAACAGTCTGAACCTGGCTGCAAAAAGCCGCCAGCTCTGAATCGGAAACCGGCCCGGTGCGATCTGCCAACTGCAATGATGCGGCAATGTTGAGATATTCCTCGGCACTCCCCTGCCCGACTTCTTCCCATCCGCCGGTCAGTGAATTCATGCCAAGCCAGCGCACGCGTTTACCGAAATCGCCCTGTCGCCGTATCGCTTCAATGAGAGCCGAAGCACCAACCGGTTCGCTCGGATGAAGCTGAACCCGGTAATTGATGGTTTCATCCTGCGACACGGACGATCTGTCTTCAGGCTGTGCAGCATGGGTCTGCTTGACCTCATCTACCGGCTGCGATTCAACCACAGGGATGAACTCGTCTTCCTCAACGATTTCGTCCGCTGCGGGTTCCTCAGCAGGCATGGAAACAACCGGCTCGATGCGAGACTCTTCGCGAAAAACAGCAATGTTGCGTGCATCCGGCGAAGTGTCGGGAAGCGTATCAGTGCCGCGATCCAGCAGCACATCTTCCTGCCTGGCGGGAAAAGCTTTCTCGGCAATGCGCCGATACTTCCTTTCCTGGAAACGGTTAAAACCGTACACGCCGGCAACGATCAGGAGACCGATTGCCAGCAAACTGATTTGCAATTCGCTCATGGCATTACCCCAAAAAACCAAGCAAACCGCAGATGAACGCGGATGAACGCAGATTGATCAATGTAGCGTGGCTTTAACGAAGCCGCTAGCAACATGGTCAACAGAAAAATCTGCGTTCATCCGCGTTCATCTGCGGTTAATATTCAAAATTATAACTCAAGCCGGCACTTCATCCCTCATTCGCATCGCCTCTTCGATGTCTACCGCTACCACGCGCGACACACCCATTTCCTGCATTGTGACGCCGACCAACTGCTCTGCCATTTCCATGGTGATCTTATTATGGCTGATATAAACGAACTGGGTCTGCACCGACATTTTTTTTACCAGCTCGCAGAAACGTTCGGTGTTGGAATCATCCAGCGGCGCGTCCACCTCGTCGAGCAGGCAGAACGGCGCCGGATTTAGCTGGAACAGGGAAAAGGTCAGCGCCAGCGCGGTCAGCGCTTTCTCTCCGCCGGACAGCAGGTGAATCGAACTGTTTTTCTTGCCCGGCGGCTGGGCGATGATCTGGATGCCGGCGTCGAGAAGCTCCTCACCGGTCAGCATCAACCTGGCTTGACCGCCGCCAAACAGCGACGGGAATAGTTCGCCAAAATTACGGTTAACCTGATCGTAAGTGCTTTGCAGACGCTCCCGCGTTTCCCGGTCGATGCGGCGAATCGCCTGCTCCAGCGTGGCTATAGCCTCATTCAGGTCGTTGGCCTGGGATTCGAGATAGCCGCTCCGCTCCCGGCTGACTTGCAGCTCTTCCAGCGCAGCCAGGTTGACCGCGCCGAGCGCTTCGATTTCCTCCGTAAGCCTGACAATCTCGCTCTGCAGGGCATTGGGCCTGAGGTTTTTTTCCATCTGCTGCGCCAGCACCGCCTCGTCGACGCAGGCCTCCCTGAGCTGGCCCTCGTACTGTTCCTGGCCAAGGCGTGCTTCCTGTTCCTTGAGGCGCAGTTCGCCAATCTGGTCGCGCAGCGGCTGCAATTTCTGTTCGCTGCTCATGCGCTGCTGTTCCAGCTCGCGCAGGCTATTTGCCGCTCCGGCCAAGGCATCGCGCGCCATCGCCAAAGCCTTCTCCTTCTCCTGCTGCTGCGCCAATGCCTGCTGCAGCACCTGGTTCAACGGCTCCTCGCTGAATCCGGGCAGCTCTGTAAGCAGGTTTTTCATCTGGATGGCCGCTTCCCGTTCCTGTCCGGCGAGCTGGGCGCTGGAAGCTTCCAGCTCGCCGATCTTGTTCTGACAGCTCTTCTCGGCGAACATCGCCTCCTGCGCGGCGCGCTCGGTCTGCCGCAGCGCTTCGCGTTGCCGGTTGAGATTCTGCTCGACACCGGAACGCTCCCGGCGGGTCTCATCCAACTGCTCGCGCAACGCCTCGATCTGGCTGCGACCCTGCTTCAGGCTGGCTTCCGCCGCAGCAAGCCGCTCGCTCTCAGAGCCAAGTTGTTCGGTGATTTCCGCCTGTTCCGCTGCAATCCCTTTTTGGCGCTGCTCGGCCTGCTGCCTGACCTGCACCAGCCGCTGCACCTCGAGTTGCAGGCGGTGCTGCTTCTGCTGCGCTTCGCCAGTTGCGCTGCGCAACCGGGCAATGTCTTTCTGCTGCTGCGCCAGCGCAGTCTCGGCCTGGGCCATCACGGTTTTCCGCTGCGCCAGCGCCGCCTGCTTCATTTCAAGATCAGCCTGCAACTGCTCGATTTCGCGCTGGCGTGCCAAAACCCCGTGCAGTTCGCTTTGTGGCGCATGGAAACGAATACTGTGACGGGTAATAACATGGCCCGTGCGCGACACTAGCATCGCCCCGCTTGGCAGCTGTTTACGCTGAACCAAACCCTCGGTAGCGTTCTCGGTCACATAGATATTAGCCAGCCACTCGTCCAGAAATGCGGGGGTACGGCCATCTGCCCAGGATACGTAGCGGGACAGGGGAATTACCCCCTCTCCCCAACCCTCTCCCACAGGGGGAGAGGGAGCAACTTCAAAAGCGGTGACCGCCGCTGGCGGCGCATCCTCCAGCCATTCCTGCGCCTGCTCGATGCTCTCCAGCGCAATACTATTCAGGCGTTCGCCCAGCACGCTTTCCAGCGCATCCTCCCAGCCTGCGTCAATGCGCAGGCTGTTCCACAGCCTCGGCAAGCTTTCCAGCTGATGCTTCGCCAGCCACGCTTGCAATTTCTGGTTATGGTCGAGGCGGCTTTGCAGGTGTTTCAAGGCTTTCAGCCTGGCTTCCAGCTCGGTGGCCAGGCGCTGCTCCACTTGCAACCCGTCTCTGGCCTCACGTGCCCCCTTTTCCTGCTCGGGCAATACCGCAAGCAACCGGGTCAAGTCAGACTGAACTGCTTCTAGCTGGCCTGATACCTCGGCAAGCTCAACCTCTTTCTGCGACAGCACTGCGATATCGAAGCGAGGCAGGTTCCCGGATTCCTGCTGCAAACGCTGCTGTCTGGCTTGCAGTTGCTGCTGGTTCCTTTGCGCATGAGCGCGATGGGTTTCCTCGATCTGCTTCGCCTGCTCGGCTTGGGCAAGGCTACGTTGCAGCTCGCTGTAGCGCCGCTGGCAATCACGAAAATTCTCCTCGGCCAACGGCAGATTGCGGCTCTCGCTCTCAAGCTGTTCCTTGATCTGCACCAGACGTTTACCCGCCAGAACCAATTCGCCGCGCCAATGCTCCAGGGCTGCCAGAGCCTCATCGCGCTGTCTTACCAGGCGCTCTCCCTGTTCGCGCAGTGCGGTGGACTGTGTAGCCAGGCGCTGACGGCTTTCACGCTGGTGCTGCAAGGTCTGCTCCAGCCTGGAAACCTCGGCATTGGCCGCATAAATGCCGCCCTGCGCCTCATGCAGCGCATCGCTGGCCGCGTAATGAGCTTCCCGCGACCGCTCAAGCTGACTCTCGGCTTGGCGCAGGCGTGCATTTTCCGCTTCCAGCTCATTGCTCAGGCGCGCTACTTCGCGCTGCCAGCGCTCGCACTGTGCCGCCGCCTCGCGCTTTTTGAGCAACGCCAGCAGGTTGTGCGACAGCTTCAACTGAGCCTGCAAGGCCAGACACTGCTGCGCCACCTCGGCCTGGGTTTCCAGCTTAGCTATCTGCTTGCCCAGTTCCTGGCGCACATCCTCGACGCGCAGCAGGTTCTCGCGGGTATCCTTCATGCGCAGTTCGGTTTCGCGGCGCCGTTCCTTGTACTTGGAAATTCCCGCCGCCTCTTCCAGGAAAACACGCAACTCCTCGGGCTTGGCCTCGATGATGCGCGAGATCATGCCCTGTTCGATGATGGCGTAGGCGCGCGCTCCCAGCCCGGTTCCCAGAAAAATATCGGTGATATCGCGGCGGCGGACATGCAGGTTATTGATGTAGTAGGCGGACTCGCCGTTGCGGCTGAGTATCCTTTTGACGGCTATCTCGGCGTACTGCGACCATTGCCCGGAGGCCTTGCCCAGGCTGTTGTCGAAGATCAGCTCGACACTGGCGCGGCTCACCGCCTTGCGCGTGGCAGAGCCGCTGAAAATCACGTCCTGCATGGACTCGCCGCGCAGCTCCCGCGCCCGCGATTCGCCCAGCACCCAGCGCACCGCGTCGATCACGTTGGACTTGCCGCAGCCATTCGGGCCGACAACGCCCACCCGTTGTCCGGGGACGGGAATCGTGGTGGGATCGACGAAAGACTTGAAGCCGGCGAGTTTGATGTGGGTGAGGCGCAATTTAAATCAAGCGCCAAAACTGGCGGGAATACCCAGCAAATTCGCCGCGCGGGCCAGACCCGCATCCAGCGTAAACAGATCCAATGCCGCCCGATTGTGTGCGATGGCGAGGTGCAAGGCATCGCCCGCCCGCAAACCGGTCTCATAATTGCGCATGAAACGGGCGGACGTTTCGAAATCCGCTGAAATCGGCTCCCACACTTGATAGTACCGTATCGCCATATTCTCGAAACGCACGAAAGTGCTATCCGCGAATTCGGTGCTACATTCGCGCATCCTGACCTTGCGCGCCAGCACACTGATAAATTCAGCCTTGGTCCACATGCTGATGCACAGGTTCCCCGGTGCAATACGCATCAGCTTTTCTTCCACTGCGCCGGAGGTGGGTTCCTTGAGGAAATAAGGGACCAGGAAGCTGGTATCGACATAAATCATTTCAATAACGGGCTTCCTGGCGCAACGCCAAAAGAATATCCAGACTCGACGTTTGCGAATCTGGTTGGCTGGCACGAAACTCTGCCAGTGAAGGCAATGGCAACGGATTCAGTGGCTTTCTCTCCGGCGCCAGGCGCGCTATCGGCTGGCCGCGACGTGTGATGACAATCTCCTCTCCCGCTTCCACCTGATTCAGCAGTTCGCTCAAATGGGCTTTGGCTTCGGCAACACTGACGGTATTCATAGCGCACCTCTCATGGTCATTTACATGGTCATCATAGCATCCGTCAACGCCAAATGCCACTCGTCAGGCTATAATTGCCGGCATCTCACATAGGAAATAGTCTCATGGCCAGCCAACCCAGCAAAACCCTGGAAACCTTCGACAACCCGAACCCGGAGCGTGACTTCCATATCCACATGGAAATCCCGGAGTTCACCTGTTTATGCCCGAAAACCGGTCAGCCCGACTTCGCCACGCTGTATCTCGACTACATCGCGGATCAACAGTGTGTCGAACTGAAGAGCCTGAAGATGTACATCTGGTCGTTCCGCAACGAAGGCGCATTTCACGAGGCCGTCACCAACAGTATTCTGAACGATCTGGTCGCCGCGACTCAGCCCCGTTTCATGCGCCTGACGGCTAAATTCTACGTGCGCGGCGGCATCTTCACCAATGTCGTGGCCGAGCACCGCAAGGCCGGATGGGAACCGCAGCCACGCATTGATTTGACGGCATTTGCCGCCAATTCAAATACAAGGGGGTAAGTTGTGAGGAGTGAGGTGTTAAAACATCCAGCCCCCTCTACGCCTCACTCCTCACCCTTCACCCCTCACTCTTTCCTGGGCATTGATTTCGGCAGCAGTGGTGCCCGCGCCATTGCCATTGACCTCAGTGGAGCCATACTCGCCGAAGCGCGAGCAGCCTTTAGCGATCAAACTGCGGAAACCTGGCGCACAGCCCTGTTCGACCTGATCGGCCAAATTCCGGCAGACATCCGGCAAACGCTAGCCTCCATCGCCATCAACGGCACTTCAGCCACCGCGCTATTGTGCGATACCGACAACCAGCCACTGTGCCCGCCGCTACTTTACAACGATGCGCGGGCTCAGGACGAGGCCAGGCAGCTTGCTCAGATTGCCCCGCCCGGCCATCCGGTATTGAGCGCGAGCTCCAGCCTGGCGAAACTGCTCTGGTTCCAGAAGCAACCCGAATTCCCCTGCGCCCGGTTTTTCGTTCATCAAGCTGACTGGCTGGCCTCCCTGCTGCATGGCAGGCCGGGCATCAGCGATTATCACAACAGCCTCAAGCTCGGCTTCGACCCGGCAACCATGCTCTACCCGGAATGGCTGCTACGAATGGCAGCGGCTCCGCTCTTACCTCGAATCGTGGCCCCAGGCGCTGCCATTGGCCCGGCCACCACCGAAATCGCCGCGCGCTTCCGCCTTCCTCGCAACTGCCACATCCGAGCCGGCACCACTGACAGCATTGCCGCTTTTATCGCCAGCGGAGCCTGCCGCCCAGGCCAGGCTGTGACTTCACTCGGATCGACTCTGGTGCTGAAGTTGCTCAGCCAGAAGCGGGTGGACGCAGCGCAATACGGCATCTACAGCCACCGTATCGGCCACTTGTGGCTGGCGGGTGGCGCCTCCAACAGCGGTGGCGCGGTACTGCGATCGTTTTTCAGCGATGCCAGACTGACAGAATTAAGCGCCCTAATTCATCCAGAAACGATCAGCGGCCTGGATTATTACCCACTGCTCAAACCAGGAGAGCGCTTCCCGATCAACGACCCAGAACTGGAGCCACGCCTGACGCCCAGACCGCAAGACGACACCCTGTTTTTACATGGTCTGCTGGAAGGGATGGCCCGAATCGAAGCACAAGGTTACCGCCTGTTGCAGGAGTTGGGAGCATCCCCGCTCGAATCGGTGCTGACTGCGGGTGGCGGGGCAACCAATCCAGCCTGGACCGCGATACGCTCTCGCCACCTTGTTGTTCCGATACGGCCTTCCCTTCACATTGAAGCCGCCTATGGCACTGCACTGCTAGCGGCCAGAGGAGAAAATTTGCTATGCTGTAACCAAGAACAAGCGGAGAAAAACAATTAAAATGGACAAGCTGAACAGGATTTTTTCTCAGGAAGGCGTTTCCTACTTCACCGCCATCCCTCTGAGCTGGCGTCCAGAGACTGAACTTTCTGATGGCGATATCGCCGTCTGGATGCATGACAACGTCAAGCTACTCCGGGCATTGGCCACGATCGAGGCAATACAACCAGAACTGGATGGCGACATGGGACCCGGCGCAAGCAAGATACTGGAGCGCCTCGAATTCAAAATCGACCTCACGCTCAGTCTGGTTGCCCAGTTGCTGACAAAGAATGCAGTCCTGCCCTCGACTTGCCCTGTCTTTGTCAGTGCCGAGGGCATGGAATGGCTCTGCAAAGAAACGGCTACCGAAGGCGATGATATTGTCATTTCAGCCTACATCAGCCCAAAACTTCCACAATCGCTGGTTCTACCGGCGAAAATCAAAGCCGTTCAGCAAGAGCCGGGGGGAGCAAGAATCTACGCCACTTTCACCCATCTCAGCGAAGAAGCCCAGGACTGGCTCTCACGGACTGTTTTCCGCTACCACCGCCGCGCTGTGCAGCAGCATTCGCGCTAATGAAATCTGCGTTTCAGGTTAGACCGTCAGGCCAATCTGACGTGGGTATCCGTTAAGGATGCTGGCGCTGCCGCTGTTGGCATGATTTAACCCTGCTGAATCAGTTCGATCGCGTTGCCATCGGGGTCACGACAGAACAATGCGGGCCGACCGGAGCTACTCAGGGTGTAGGCAACGCCAGCATTATCCAGGATCTGTTTCAACCCAGACATATTGTTAACCGCAAGGGCGATATGGCGGTCGCGCCCACCATGCGCCGGTCGCCCTTCCACGGAATCCGGATTGGGCAGCGCCAGCAGATGAATCTGCTGCATGCCAATCTCGTACCATACGCCATCGAAGGACATCTTTGGTCTGGCGGGTGAAGGGGCCAATCCCAGCACGTTTTCATAGAAAGTGCGAGCCCGTGCCAGGTCCGAAACCAGCAGGGAGGCATGCAAAAATCCACTAATTTCTAGCATTAACAGTATTACTCCACTCAAATTTCCCCAGGCTGTTCATGCTCCAGCTTGCCTGAAAACAGACTGGCAGCAACGATCATCGCGCCACCTAGCCATTCCTGGGCTGTCATCACTTCGCCGGCGAGGAGGTAACTCGCGATTGCCGCCACTACCAGTTCGAACAGGAAGATCACGATCGCCTGATTGGCAGGCGCCCGAGCCAGGCCGTATTGCACGGTCAAGGTCACAACAAATATCAGAATGCTGACCAGCAACAGCCACATCCATCCGGAAACAGGCAACATCGGCAATGCTGCCAGCGTGGCGGGCTGGTAGATCAGCGCCAGCAAGGACAGCACGCTGACGCCGACCCATACGCTCAGCGATTTCAGCCAGATATCGGAAGCCTCGGCGCGGCGCGACAGCACATTGGTTGCGGCAAATGTCAGCCCGGCGGAGAGCGCCATCCATTCCGCCGTATTCTGCGGCAGCGGCAGTCCCAGGCTTGGCCGCCACAGCATCACCACCGCGCCCGCAAAAGACAGCGCCATCACCAGGTAACCATGAAATCGGAGGCGCTCGTGCAGGAGCAGGCGAGCCAGCAGCACCGTCCACAGCGGCGAGAGGTAGAACAGCAGCAACACCCGCATCACCTCGCCGTCGATGACCGCCAGCACGTAGGCAAGATTGGTCCAACCCGCCGTCAGGCCGATCAGCAGCAGAATCGGGGGGAAATGCCGCAGCTTCAAGCGCTCGGAATACAGGGTAAAACCCAGCAGCAGCGGGATCAGATAGGTGGCAAAGCTGGAAAGCGCGCCTGAAACGCCCATCTGCTCAAGCAGCCGATAGGGGTACCAGATCAGCCCCCAGATGATCGCGCCCGAGAGCAGACCGGAAACGGCCAGAAGTTTTTCTTTGGATGCCACGCAGCGAGCCTTTATAATGTTATGTATCTAGAAACGTTACCGTCCCGAAAATTGTGAACCCCAACCTCGACCTGCTCCACCCCTACCCGTTCCAGAAGCTGCGCGACCTGTTCCGCGGCGTGACGCCGAACCCGGATTACAGCCCGATCAATCTTTCCATCGGCGAACCGAAGCACGCCACGCCCGACTTCATCCGCCGCGCACTGGCTGAAAATCTGGACGGACTGGCCAATTATCCCACAACCCAGGGCAGCGATGCGTTGCGTCAGGCTATTGGCGCCTGGATAGAGCGCCGCTACGGCATTCCGCCGCTCAACCCGAATACCCAGATCCTGCCGTTGAACGGCAGCCGCGAGGGGCTGTTCGCCTTCGCCCAGGCAGTCATCGACACCAGCAAGCCGGACCCGGTCATCATCTGCCCCAACCCCTTCTACCAGATTTACGAAGGCGCAGCGCTGCTGGCCGGGGCTACGCCGTATTTCCTCAACACCACGCCGGAAAACGGCTACGCCATGGATTTTTCCAGCGTCCCGGAGGAAATCTGGAAGCGTACCCAGCTGGTCTTTGCCTGTTCGCCCGGCAACCCCACCGGCAAGGTGATGAATATCGAGGAATGGTCGCACCTGTTCGACCTGTCAGACAAATACGGATTCATCATCGCTTCCGACGAATGCTATTCCGAGCTGTATCCCCTTGAGCATGTGCCCCCTCTCGGTGCACTCCAGGTCGCACACCAGCTGGGCGGCGAGGACTATGGCCGGCTGGTGGTGTTCAACAGCCTTTCCAAGCGCTCCAACGTGCCCGGCATGCGCTCCGGCTTCGTCGCCGGCTGCGAGTCGATCCTGGAAAAATTTTTGCTCTACCGCACCTACCATGGCTGCGCCATGAACCCGGCGGTACAGGCGGCTAGCGCGGCGGCCTGGAACGACGAAGCCCATGTCGAGGAAAATCGCCGCCTGTACCGGGAGAAATTCGCCACCGTCACCCCGCTGCTGCAACAGACCCTCAAGGTGGAAGAACCCGACGCCTCGTTCTACCTGTGGGCGCAGACCCCGGTCTCCGATACGGAATTCGCGAAAGCGCTGTACCGGGATTATAATGTCACACTTTTGCCCGGCAGTTTTCTTGCGCGCGAAGCCCACGGCGTCAACCCCGGTACCAATTTTGTCCGCATCGCCCTGGTCGCGCCATTGGCACAGTGCGTGGAAGCAGCCGAAAGAATTCAGAATTTGGTAAAAACACTTTAACCGCCGATAAACGCCGATGGACACCGAGCTTAGATCTGCGTTAGTCCGCGTTTATCGGCGGTTAGACTTTAAACTTGGTAAATAGGAAAAAAACAATGAACGAACTACAGAGCATCATCGATGAAGCATTCGAACGCCGCGCCGACATCACCCCGCGCAATGTTGATTCCAAACTCAAGGACAGTGTCGAGCAGGTAATCGACTTGCTGGACAAAGGCCAGTTGCGGGTTGCGGAAAAGATCAACGGCGAATGGGTCACCCACCAGTGGCTGAAAAAAGCAGTGCTGCTATCGTTCCGCATGGAAGACAACTTCTTCATCAAGGGCGGCTTCACCAACTATTTCGACAAGGTGCCGTCCAAGTTCGCCGATTACAACTCCAAGGATTTCCGCGACGGCGGCTTTCGCGTCGTGCCCCCCGCTGCCGCGCGCCGTGGTTCCTTCATCGGCAAAAACGTCGTGCTGATGCCATCCTACGTCAACATTGGCGCCTATGTCGATGAAGGCACCATGGTCGATACCTGGGCCACCGTCGGCTCCTGCGCCCAGATCGGCAAAAACGTGCACCTCTCCGGCGGCGTCGGCATCGGCGGCGTGCTTGAACCGGTTCAGGCCAACCCCACCATCATCGGCGACAACTGCTTCATCGGCGCCCGCTCCGAAGTGGTGGAAGGCGTCATCGTCGAAGACAACAGCGTGATCTCGATGGGCGTCTACATCGGCCAGTCCACCAAGATCTACGACCGCGAAACCGGCGAAGTCACCTATGGCCGCGTACCTGCCGGCTCGGTAGTGGTTTCCGGCAACCTGCCCTCCAAGGACGGCAGCTACAGCCTGTACTGCGCCGTAATCGTGAAGAAGGTGGATGAAAAAACGCGCAGCAAAGTAGGCATCAATGAACTATTGCGCGGCATCTAATTCCGTTGGGTAAACCCCGGCTTTGCGGGGGACTGCAAAAGGTTTGACCTTTGCGGCGGTCGAGTAGAAAGTCAAATTAAGTGCCAACATTCCCTCCCCCGAGCAGGGGGAGGGATAGGGTCCCTCCCATATATGCCCGTTATTGAATACCGCCACAATTTTCCTCTTGCAGCAGCTGATGTAGCTGCAGTTTTCGATGCCTCCGGCATTCGCCGCCCTACCAAGGATTTGGCACGGATCGAACGCATGTTTACCAATGCCAACCTCATTCTCTCCGCCTGGAATCAAGGCCAACTCATTGGAGTATGTCGCGCGCTCACTGACTTCAGTTATTGTTGCTACCTGTCCGATCTCGCAGTGGATAAGGCTTTTCAAAAGCACGGCATTGGACGTGAGCTTATTGCCCGCGTTCGCTCGGCGATTGGGGAAGAAGTGGCACTTGTACTACTGTCAGCCCCTGAAGCAATGGAGTATTACCCAAAGGTTGGCTTCGAGAAGGTTGAAAATGGATTTATCGTCAAACGTACCCGATAAACCCAAACCTGACACTCGATCGTCCAGCAGTATGCACCGGCAAGCGGCGCGCTTTTTTTGTTCATCGCATTCGGCCACAAGGGATAGCCAATGGAAATTTTAGCCTTGTCTTTTCTCGGTGGCATAATTGGTGCCGTGCTCATGGATGTCACCGAAACTTATGCCGCCAAGGTTGGCATTACCAGCGGCGTAAATATCGCTTTGGTTGGCCGTTGGTTCTTGGGCTTGTTGCGCGGGCAATTCACCCATGCCAATATCCTGGATTCCAAACCATCGCCCTTGGAAGCAAGAGCAGGATGGGCATTTCATTTTCTTGTTGGCGGCGGTGGGGTAGCACTTATTTACCCACTTTTTTTCCAGGCTACAGGGCTTCCTTTTCCTGATAATCACTTGCTTGGCGGGATGTTATTCGGCTTGGCTACGTCATTGCTGCCCTGGTTCGTCCTTCTGCCCTCATTCGGCTGGGGTTTTTTCGGGAGAGGCGGACCACAAGGCTCAAATGCCTTGCTTGCCAGCACGCTTTCCCATATTCCCTACGGCCTTGGAGTCGGAACGGTCATCGCGGCAGGCTTGCATGTTTAAAGTAGGCCATTGCGCTGAGTATGAACCCTTTTTACCACAGCGCTCACAGCGCGAGCATGGCAAGATTACCCTCTGCAACCTCTTGGAAACAGGCCTTTAACTATGTGCGGCATCTGCGGCGAACTGCGCTTTGACAACACCTCACCTGATACCGCCGTCATCCGCCGGATGTCGGAGAAACTCGCCCGCCGTGGCCCAGACCACGAGGGCCTGATCACCGACGGCCCGCTGGCTTTCGGCCACCGCCGCCTCTCCATCATCGATCTCTCCCCCAGCAGCGACCAGCCGATGGTGGACAAGGAACTCCGCCTCGCTCTAGTTTTCAACGGAACAATATACAATTACAAAGAGTTAAGAGAAGAACTTAAAGATTTACATTACGAGTTTTTCTCCGAAGGCGACAGCGAAGTCATCCTCAAGGCCTACCATGCCTGGGGTGAGAAGTGCGTGGAGCGCTTCTACGGCATGTTCGCCTTCGCCGTATGGGACATGCGCCACACCAGCCTGTTCCTGGCGCGCGACCGCTTCGGCATCAAGCCGCTCTATTACTCGCTGGACGGCGCCAGCCTGCGCTTTGCCTCCAGCGTCCAGGCGCTGCTTGCCGCAGGCGGCGCGGACACCAGCATCGACCCGATCGCCCTGCACCACTACTTCACCCTGCACGCCGTCGTGCCTGCTCCGCGCACCATCCTCAACGGCGTGAAGAAGCTTCCCCCGGCCACCACCATGTCGGTGAGCGCTGCGGGACAGGTTAGCCAGCGCACCTACTGGAGCCTGGACGCCACCCGCCCGGCGCACAACCTATCCGAACAGGACTGGCTGAACGCCACCCGTGCCGTGCTGAACCGCGCCGTGGAGCGCCACCGTCTGGCCTCCGACGTGCCGGTCGGGGTGCTGCTCTCCGGCGGACTGGACTCCAGCCTGCTGGTGGGCTTGCTGGCCGATCACGTGGTCGACCTGCTGACCTTCTCGGTGGGCTTCGAGGATGTCGGCGAGGGCGCGGAAAAAGCCGATGAATTCGAGTTTTCGGATCAGGTGGTGGAACGCTTCAAGACCCGCCACCACAAATACCTGATTCCCAACGCCGAGGTCCTGAAGCGCCTGCCCGAAGCGGTTTCCAGCATGGCTGAACCGATGGTCGGCCAGGATGCGGTGGCGTTCTACCTGCTCGGCGAGCGCGTTGCGGGCGAGGTGAAGGTGGTGCTTTCCGGCCAGGGTGCGGACGAGGTGTTCGGTGGCTATTTCTGGTACCCGCGCATGGACGAGGCCACAGGCTCCGCCCTCGACCGCTTCCGCGAAAACTATTTCGACCGCGACCATGCCGAATACCTGGAAACCGTCGCCCCGGCCTGGCACGTCCCGGACGTCACCGCCGAACTGGTGGAGCGGGAACTTGCCAAGCCCAGGGCCGACACCTTTCTCGACCAGGTGCTGCGCTTCGACGCCACCACGCTGGTCGTCGACGACCCGGTCAAGCGCGTCGACAACATGACCATGGCGTGGGGTCTGGAAGCGCGCGTTCCTTTCCTCGACCATGAACTGGTGGAACTGGCGGCCAGGATGCCGCCTTCGCTCAAACTCAAGGAAGGCGGGAAATTCCCGCTCAAGGCTATCGCCCGCGGACTGATCCCCGATTCCGTGATAGACCGCCCCAAGGGCTATTTCCCGGTTCCGGCGCTGAAATACGTGCGCGGCGATTTCCTCGAATTCATGCGTAAAATCCTGATGTCGGACGCCTGCATCAAACGCGGCCTCTACCAGCGCGCCTACGTGGAAAAACTGCTGGCCGAACCGGAAGCCTATTTCACCCGCATCCAGGGCAGCAAGCTGTGGCACCTGGCGCTGCTGGAACTGTGGCTGCAACTGAATGTGGACTAGCAGCCTGTCGGGCTTAAAGAATCGAAGCGAAGTGGGTCAAGCAGGTAAGCCGCATAGCGGATGCTCGCAAAATTCGGCTGGGCGAGGACAGATTTTGCTGGTTTTGCAGGTCAATAGTCATTCTATTGACCAAAAAAGCGGCAAAATATGGACCGGCTAGGCGGATTTGCAGCCGATTTCCTTTAAGCCCGACAGGCTGCTAGGCCCGCAACTTTCTGAAACAGCGAGCCTCGTACTCCAGAAATGCATCCGAGACAATCTTGAGCATTTCCTCGGCACTGCAGGACTTGGTGATGTATTTGTAAATCGCACCCCGGTTAAAAGCTTCAACCACCAGTTTCAGATCGGTTTGACTAGACAGGATGATGCGCACTACATCAGGATAAAGTCGCCGTACTCTGCCCAGCAATTCGATGCCGCTAACCTCCGGCATCATCTGGTCAGACAGGATCACGCCGACCCGGTGCCTGGCGAGTTGATCAAGCGCTTCGCTGGCATTATGGGCAATAAGGACATTGTATCCACCCCGCTGGAACAACGACCGCAAAGTATTTGTGGCGACCGGATCGTCGTCCACCAGCAACAGCGAACCCTGACGATGTTCATACTCCTGGCTGGATAAAACCAATTTTCGCCCGCTCCGCAGCATCTGCTCGAACTCACCGACCGGGACCGGGCGACTGAATAAATAACCCTGCATTTCATTGCAACCATGGCTGCGCAGGTATTCCAGTTGCCCTTCAGTTTCAACGCCTTCAGCGATGACACTCAACCCCAGGCTGTGCGCCATAGTGATTATGGCGACAACAATGGCGGCATCATCGGGATCACGTGTAATTTCACGAACGAAAGACTGATCCACTTTCAGCTTATCGATAGCGAATTGCTTCAGGTAACTCAGCGAAGAATAACCGGTGCCGAAATCGTCAATCGAGATCTTGACCCCCGTCTCTTTCAGTTCCCGCAGCACCTTGATCACCCGGTCCGCATCCTCCATCACCGCACTTTCGGTCATCTCCAGTTCCAGGTAGCGCCCGTCGATACCCGAATCCAGCAGTACTCCGGTCGTCATCTTGACCAGATGCTGTTGTCTGAACTGATGCGCCGACAGGTTCACCGCCACGGGCGGCGTCATCACTCCGGCATTCTGCCAGGTCTTGATCTGGGCGCAGGCCGTCCGCATCACCCATTCCCCGATTGGAAATATCAGGCCGGATTCCTCCGCCAGCGGGATAAATTTTGCCGGAGAAACCAGCCCCATTTCCGGATGCTGCCAGCGGATCAATGCCTCGGCGCCGATGATCTCGCCGCTATGCAGATTTATCTGCGGCTGGTAATGGAGCAGCAACTCGTCGTTATCAATCGCATGGCGCAGGCGGGTTTCCAGACTCAGCCTTTCGACGGAGTTGGCATTCATGTTTTCGTCGTAAAAGCGGAAAGTGTTGCGACCGCGCTTCTTGGCCCTGTACATGGCCACGTCGGCATTTTTCAGCAAATCTTCGCTGCTGGCACCATCTTTTGGATACAGGCTAATACCAATGCTGGCCCCAATAAATAGCTCGCGGCCCGAAATACTGAAAGGGTGAGCCAGAGCATCGAGAATTTTCTGAGCAACAGGGATTGCACCATCTGCTACATCCATTTCCACCAGCACGACAAATTCGTCACCCCCCAGGCGCGCCACGGTGTCGCTGTCGCGCATCAAATCGGTCAACCGTGCCGCCATGCCGCGCAATAGCTCATCGCCTGTTCCATGGCCCAGGCTGTCGTTAATTTCCTTGAAGCGGTCAAGATCGAGCAGCAACAGGGCCACCACGGAGCTTTCCCGTGCCGCACGCTCGATCAGCAGGCTGATACGATCATTGAGTATGGTGCGATTGGCCAGACCTGTCAGAGTGTCGTGCGTGGCCTGGTGCGCCAGTTCCTCCTCGTGGCGTTTGCGTTCGGCAATATCCTTGAAGGTCACCACAGCGCCGGTCACCTTCCCGCCTTCAAGCATGTGGATGACTGTAAAATCCGCATAAAAACCGCTGCCATCCTTGCGCCAGAGCATCTCATCGCTGCCTTGATGGCTGATGCCGCCTTCAATCGCCGCATGCATCGGGCAATCCTCGTGAGGAAACGGGGTACCGTCAGCTTTCCTGCAATGCACGGTTTGATGCAGGGACAAACCAAGCAAATCGTTCACCTGATAACCCAGCATGAATGCTGCCGCCGGATTGACGAAGGTAATCATGCCGTTCCGATCCACCCCGCAAATGCCTTCCCCGATCGAATCCAGAATCAACTGATTACGGTAGCCGAGCTTCTCGATTTCATGACTGGACAGCAAAACCCGGCTTTCCCATTCCTCCAGGTTGTCCGCCATCTCGTCGAACGAGCGCGCCAACTGGCCCAGCTCCTCATCATCATGCGGCAGCCCGGAGCGGACGGTAAGATCACGCTGGCCCATACGCTTGGCCGCGCTGGACAAAGCACGAACACGCTTCAGCACCAGTACATCACTGCCTGCCCAGGCCAGCGCTAGCACCAGCAGGCCCATCCCCAGCATTAGCGAAATATTGCGGACAAATGCATGATTGGCTCTCGCATACACCCTCTCGGCGGGAATCCCCACCACCGCATAGGCACAACAAGTGGGCCGGCTGAATAGGGGTGCAAACGCGAATATTCGTCGAACGCCATCGAGGCCGATACCGTCATAAGCTCCCTCGCCCTGCGCCTGCTGAATCTGTTTGAACAATGGCAGAGCGGCCATCGACTTGCCGAGGTGCTTTTCAGGGTCAGGATGGCGTGCCAGAATATTCCCGCCACCATCGAGAAGAACGACCACATTACCTGCTTCCAGGTGCGGGGTTTCAGCCAGGCGTTCATTCAATCGATCAAGATCGAAAAGAACAAAAATTACCCCCCAAACCTGATTGTCAGCCGTAATGAGCGGATAACCAAAGTGAATGCCACGCTTGGTGGCGACACGCCCAACCTGATAGTCGCCGATAGAAAATTCCCGGGTCGCGACCGTGCGTTGGAAATAGAGACGATCCGCCACGTTAACCGGACCGGGAAGAGGCAGTGCGCTGCACACCACATCGCCATTGATGAGCGCGACACCGATATTGGCGTAATCCGGGTTGAAACGCACAATGCTCGCCAGCATCTTATTGCAGGGACTCGCTGATTGCGCGTCCGGAATTTCCGCCAGGGTCGAAAGACCCTTCAGCAACTGGCGCATGGAGGAAGAAGTGGTTCGGTACCCTTCGGCAACGGTCTGGGCCGTCTCCAATGCTTCTCTCTGCGCATATTCCGCAGCCTCCCGCCGCTGCTCGAAGGTAGAATAGAGCACAAGCAGGAAGGCGGGCAATACGGCTGCCAGGATCAGCAACATCAACCGACAGCGCAGACCCATAAACAGCCGAACCATATCCCTCCCATTATTATTAGTTGAGCTAACAGCATGGTTTTATCTTAGTACATAATGACTTAAGACTGATACGAATCTGGCTATTTTCAGGGGAAACCCTAACCAAACCTCAGTGAATTTCCACCGACGGCACCACCCCTGATAAAATGCGTTGATGAAACTCTACGGCATCCCCAACTGCAACACCGTCAAAAAGGCCCGCACCTGGCTGACGGAAAATAGTATCGATATCCCTTTCCACGACTTCAAGAAGCAGGGCGTCAGCGAGGAACTGCTCAAGGCCTGGCTGAAGCAAGTCAGCTGGGAAAAGCTGGTTAACCGCCAGGGCACCACCTGGCGTCAACTGCCGGACGAAGCCAAGACTGCGGTCTGCGATGAAACCAGCGCGACCCGGCTGATGCTGGAGAAATCCAGCGTGATCAAGCGCCCGGTGCTGGAATTGGACGGCAAAATTACCCTTGGCTTCGACGAGGCCACTTATCAAACTCTATTCAGGAAGAAATGATGGACAACAGTACGCTGGAATTGGCCAAGGCTCTCATCGCCCGCCGCTCGCTCACGCCGGATGACGCCGGCTGCCAGGACATCCTGATCGAACGCCTGGAAAAACTCGGCTTCAAGATCGAGCGCATGCGTTTCGGCGGTGTAGACAACTTCTGGGCGCGTCGCGGCACTGCCGCCCCGGTGATCTGCTTTGCCGGCCACACCGACGTAGTGCCGACCGGCCCGGTGGAAAAATGGGGCAGCGAACCCTTTACCCCGACCATCCGCGACGGCATGCTCTACGGGCGCGGTTCTGCCGACATGAAAACCTCCATTGCCGCCTTCATCACCAGCATCGAGGAATTCGTCGCGGCGCATCCCCAGCACAGTGGTTCGATCGCCCTGCTGATCACCTCGGACGAAGAAGGCGTGGCGGTCGATGGCACCGTACGCGTGGTCGAGGCGCTGCAGCAACGGGGCGAAAACATAGACTACTGCATCGTCGGCGAACCCACCTGCGTCTCCAAGCTCGGCGACACCCTCAAGAACGGTCGCCGCGGTTCGCTCTCCGGCGACCTGACGGTGAAAGGCATCCAGTGCCACATCGCCTACCCGCATCTGGGCAAGAACCCGATCCACCTAGCCGCCCCGGCCATCGCCGAGCTGGCAAAAACCACCTGGGACGAAGGCAACGAGTACTTCCCGCCCACCACCTGGCAGATTTCCAACATCCGCGGCGGTACCGGCGCCACCAACGTCGTGCCCGGCACGGTGGATATCGAGTTCAACTTCCGCTTTTCCACCGCTAGCACGGTCGATGAACTGAAAGCCAAAGTTCACGCCATTCTCGACAAGCACGGCCTGGACTACGACCTGGCATGGTCACTCTCCGGCAAGCCTTACCTCACTCCAAAAGGCAGTTTGGTGGATGCGGTTGCCCAGGCAATCAAGGACTCGACCGGCGTGATCGCCGAGCTTTCCACCAGCGGCGGAACCTCGGATGGACGCTTCATCGCCGACATCTGCCCGCAGGTGCTGGAAATCGGCCCGCTCAACGCCACCATCCACAAGATCGACGAATGCGTGGCCGTGGCCGACATCGAACCGCTGAAGGAAATCTACCGGCGCACGCTGTTGAATTTATTGGTGACAAAATGAGTTTCGAAGAAGCCAAATCCCATCTTTCCACAGTGAGCGACCTGCTGCGCTTCGCAGTCAGTCGCTTCAACCAGGCCAAGCTTTTTTTCGGCCATGGCACCACCAATGCCTATGACGAGGCGGCCTATCTGATCCTGCACACGCTGCATCTGCCGCTGGACCGGTTGGAGCCGTTTCTTGATGCGCACCTGTTGCCGGAAGAAGTCGAATCAGTAGTGGAAATTCTGCGCCGCCGCGTCGAGGAACGCCTGCCCGCGTCATATCTCACCCACGAAGCCTGGCTGGGCGACCTGCGTTTTTATATCGACGAGCGCGTGATCGTGCCACGCTCTTTCATTGCCGAACTGCTGCGCGAGCAACTTCAGCCTTGGGTAGAGGACCCTGAAGCCATCACCAGCGGCCTGGACATGTGCACCGGTTCGGGATGCCTCGCCATCCTGATGGCGCTGACCTTCCCCAACGCCCTGATCGACGCGGTAGACCTGTCCGCCGACGCCCTCGAAGTGGCGAGCCGCAATGTCGCCGACTACGGCCTGGAAGACCAGTTGAGCCTGATCCAATCCGATCTGTTCATCGCTCTGGAAGGACGGCGCTACGATCTGATCGTGAGCAACCCGCCCTACGTCAACGCCCCCTCGATGCAGACCCTGCCCGAGGAATATTTGCATGAGCCGAAAATGGCTTTGGGTAGCGGCGCGGACGGCCTCGACGCAACCCGCGTGATCCTGCGCGAAGCGGCAAAACACTTGAACAAGGGCGGCCTGCTGGTGGTGGAAATCGGCCACAACCGCGATGCGCTGGAAGAAGCCTTCCCCGAACTGCCGTTTACCTGGCTGGAAACCAGCGCAGGCGACGAGCATGTATTCCTGCTTACCCGCGAACAAATGAGTTAATCCCAGAAAAATTCAAGCACCTCCTTCGAGGCACATCCCAGAACTAAACGGCACTCGACAGAACTCGCAGCAAATTACCGCATGCTGTAACCAAATAGCGATGCACTACGGACCCATTCGTCGGGCTCCGCAGCAACAAACCGCCCTGTTCGAGCGGTATATACATCGCTTGAAGAGTTCTTGTCGAAAAAATTTACATAACTATTCTGGCAATAATTACGTCCAGGCACAAAATTCGATTGCCGGTTAGTACTGGCATTGTTTCAATGGGGCGCTGTACAGACCGGGCACATAGGTGACAGGTGTATGAGGACATGGGTGACACTTCTGCATAAACATTTTATGCGGAGGAACCATGCCCTGGGAGACCAAAGACATCATGAGCCTAAGAGAA